>JACCDX010359976.1_pt1 | contig 14028 bp, 12 predicted proteins | sample 7449681 | NCBI WGS metagenome assembly JACCDX01 (sample SAMN15323450, study PRJNA562643) | freshwater metagenome | isolation source: river surface water | place: USA:Blue River Watershed | collected 2017-08-18
GGCATATGCCTCCCCTGATCAAGGGCTATCTGAAAAGCGGTGCCTGGGTCTGCGGCAATCCGGCCTGGGATCCTGATTTTCATAGCGCTGATCTGTTCATGATGCTGCCACTTGCAAGACTGGACAGCCGCTACGCACGTCACTACTTAAAAGAAAAGGAAACCGTATGAACGGTCTGCTTCCTCCGCTGCCATTTATGAAAAATAATAAGCTCGATAAAGAGAATCATAAAAAAAGTAAAACCATCAAGTTCCGCACTATCTGGATCTCGGATATCCATCTTGGCACCAGCGGCTGTCAGGCCAAACGATTACTGGAATTCCTGAAAGCGACTGACTCTGACAAACTGTATCTGGTTGGTGACATCGTCGATGGCTGGCAACTAAAGCGTCGCTGGTACTGGCATCAGACACATAATGATGTCGTACAGCTCGTATTGAAAAAAGCAAAAAAAGGCACCAAAGTCATTTTTGTGCCAGGTAATCATGATGAAGCTGTACGCCAGTTTATCGGGCTCGATTTCGGCGGCATCAAAATTCGCGATGAACATGTGCACATAACTGCTGCAGGTAAGCGTATGCTGGTGCTGCATGGCGACCGCTTCGACGGTGTGATCGCTTGCGCCAAATGGCTGGCTTATGTTGGCGACTCCGCTTACACCATGATCCTGAAATTCAATAATCTCTACAATGCCTGGCGTGCGCGTGCCGGACTGCCTTACTGGTCGCTATCACAATACTTGAAGCTGAAAGTGAAAAATGCAGTCAGCTATATCAGTTCCTTTGAAGATGCACTAGCCACTGAAGCGCGCAAACAAAATCTGGATGGCGTCATTTGCGGCCATATTCATAAACCTGAAATTCGCAAAATTAACGGTATCTTGTACTGCAACGATGGCGACTGGGTCGAAAGCCTTTCAGCACTGGTAGAAGATAAAGATGGTGAACTCAGACTGGTTCACTGGGAAGAAATTATGCTGAAATGGGAGCAGGCACAATTTTCACTACCGAGAGAAGAAGAGTTATGTCTGCAACCGGCGTAAGTCGCCTGGCCCGATTTTGGGACAGTAGCCTGTTCGATCAGTTTGAATTATTTCGCTACTTCGATCAACCTTCCCGAAAACATCCGATGCCATGCCGACCGCGTATTTTGTTATTGAGTGTCTCCGCAGGAAATGGCCATGTACGTGCGGCGCAAGCAATCGAAGCCCATGCAAACAAGCTTTTCCCTGGCATTGAGGTATGTCATCTTGATGTGATGCAGCTTATGCCTGCAGGTTTCAGAAAGATTTATACCGACTGGTATGTGAAAATCACTAGTCGATTTCCGGAAGCATGGGGATGGCTGTATCGTATCACCGATGGCACGCGTAGCAGCTGGATCGATACCATCAGAAAAAAAATTGAAAAATCCTGTGCGCATGCATTTTTTAAAGAGATTGAAAGTTTCAATCCCGATGCCATCATTTGCACGCATTTCCTGCCGGCCGAATTACTTTCAGATTTACGTCATCATAAAAAACTGCTTTGTCCTGTCTGGGTGCAGGTGACTGATTATGATTTACATCATATGTGGGTGCATGCGCATGTCAGCGGATATTTTGTGGCGACAGAAGAACTCGCATACCGACTTCAGGCATATGGCATCAATAAAGAAAACATTGCGATCACCGGCATTCCGGTAATGCCGGGATTTACCGCCCCCTTATCCAGAAATGATCTGGCGAACCGTTTTGGGCTTGATCCCAATCGCCTGACCGTGATGATGATGGGTGGCGGCGCCGGAGTGAGCGAGATGGCTACACTGACACAAAAATTATTGACCCTCGATCAGAATTTTCAATTAATCGTTTTAGCAGGTAAAAACAAGGCTCTGCTCTCTTCGCTTAATTCACTTTCTGTACCGCCGTCAAAAACATTAGTCGCGCTTGGCTTTATACAAGAGGTACACGCACTAATGGCCTGTGCTGATCTGGTCATCACCAAGCCCGGCGGGCTAAGTACATCAGAGTGCCTGATTATGGGCGTGCCTATGTTGCTGACTAATCCCATACCCGGTCAGGAAGAGCGTAATGCCGCCCATCTGCTACAAGAAGGTGCAGCGATCCGTGCGGATGATGAAGTCACTCTCTTATATCGACTACAAAATCTGCTAGCGCAGCCATTACGGCTGGCGCAAATGCGCGACCGCGCAAAAGCATTGGCCAGACCTGAAGCTGCAAGCATGGTTCTGAAACAGGTCATCAATGCAATGCATAAAAAATCCCCGTATGAGGCAACCTGATGTTAGTCACGATAGCGTTTGTCATGGTGCTGGGATTTTTTTTCGCAAAACTGGAAATTGCCATTGAAGGTAATGCTGGCTGGGCAAGCAATCTGCCTACCTGGCGCATCGAAGAACATTGGCTATTGGACTGGTTCTGGGGCGGCCGGGCAATGACTGGATATCATGCATGGGCGTTTTCACTGGTCGCGCTTTTCTTTCATTTCCCGTTAATCTTCACTGGCGAACCAAGCTGGGCATCTGAAGCACGCGCTCTGGGCTGCATGATTGTCTTTTGGATCACGGAAGATTTTTTATGGTTCATACTCAACCCGGCTTTTGGCTTATCCCGATTTTCTAAAACACATGCGCACTGGCATAAAAACTGGATCTTCGGTGCACCGATCGAGTATTGGGTATTTCTGCCGATAGGCGCTGGATTGCTCTGGTGGTCTTACCAGACTAGTTAATGAAGAATTCCGGCGAAAGCACGGCACGCAGATAGACGGCATTGCCCTCATCACGCTGACGATTCGATATCCACCATGCGTTAGATTTCTTGATAGTCCAGTCCTGTACCGTATCCGTCAGAAGCAAGGATGCGACTTGCCCCAACCATGGCTGATGGCCGACTACCAAGACAGGCGCACGACTGTCTGGCCAGCCTGCAAGATCAAGTACCTCGCCGGGATCGGCCAGCGGCCCCAGCGCATCAAGCGTTTTGTATTTCCTGCCCAGTGCCTCTACCGTCTGCACCGTGCGTACTGTCGGGCTGGAAAGAATGCGGCAATTACCAGGAAGGCTGCGATCAAGCCACGCTGACATTTTGATCGCCTGCTTACGTCCATGCGGCGTCAACGCACGATCAAAATCTGGCTCACCAATTTCAGCTTGAGCATGTCGCCACAGAATCAGATCCATTTATCCGCCGATCGTTTGCATCAGGTGTAGTTGCGCGCTGAATTCGATCTGGCTGGGTCTAGGTCTTCTGCGATGATAATGGCCGTTCATGTCCAGCTCCCATGCATTCTGGTTATCCTTCAGATATGGCATCAGACCTTCTTGCATGATACGTTTTTTGAGTTTTTTGTCGAGTACCGGGAATGCGATTTCTACACGTCTGAATAAGTTACGGTTCATCCAGTCGGCGCTTGCCAGATAGATGTCTTCCGCCGACTCATTATAAAAATAAAATACACGACTATGCTCGAGGAAACGTCCGACGATGGATTTCACTTTAATGTTGTCCGATAGCCCCGCTACACCAGGTCGCAGCGCACAGGCACCACGAACGATCAGGTCAATTTTTACGCCTGCTTGCGAGGCTTCATACAAAGATTCAATGATGGATTCATCCAGCAAGCCATTCATTTTGGCGATGATATGTGCACGCTCGCCGAGCTTAGCGATACGTGATTCATTTTTAATGGCCTTGACCAGTTCTTTTTGTAAATCGAAAGGTGCCACCCAAAGATGGCGGAAATTTTTAGGCTTGGTCAGGCTGGTAAGATTAATGAACAATTCATTGACTTCGCGCGCCACCCCCGGATGGGCTGTCAACAGGCCAAAATCCGTATAAAATTTTGTAGTAGTGGGATGATAGTTACCAGTGCCAAGATGGGCGTAAAAACGCAAGCGCTGATTTTCACGGCGAATCACCAGCGCCATTTTTGCATGTGTCTTTAAGCCGACTACACCATAGACAACCTGCGCACCTACCTGCTCCAGCCTGTCAGCCCAGTTAATATTGGCCTCTTCATCAAAGCGTGCCATCAGTTCGACGATGACCGTGACTTCCTTGCCATTTTTTGCTGCAGCTATCAGTGCTTCCATCAGGTTGGAATTCATGCCCGTACGATAGATGGTTTGCTTGATTGCGACCACATCCGGATCGCGTGCTGCGCTGGCAATAAAATTAATTACCGGCTGAAATGACTCAAAGGGATGATGCAGCAAGAGATCCTGTTGAGCGATCAGGCCGAACAAGTCTGCATCTTCTTCCTGAATTGAAAATTTTTGTGTAAATGGTGTGAAACGCAATTCAGGTTTTGCGATCAATTCAACCAGTTCATTCAAGCGCACCATATTGACAGGACCATCAACCGCATACAAAAATTCCGGATCAATATTGAATTGTTCGAGCAAAAATTTTGCCAGATGATGCGGACAATTTTGCGCAACCTCAAGACGTACAGCAAAGCCGAATTGACGCGTCTGCAGCTCGCCTTTGAGCGCCTGACGCAAATTTTTGACTTCTTCTTCATCTACCCATAAGTCGCTATCACGTGTGACACGAAATTGTGAATAGGCCAATACTTCCCGACCCGGGAACAGATCCGCAATATGCGCATGAATGACTGATGAAAGCAAACAAAATGCACTGCCCTTACTGACGATTTCATCAGGCAGCCGAATAATGCGAGGCAGTACGCGCGGTGCCTTCATCACGGCAATGGATGTGCCACGACCAAATGCATCCTTGCCAGCTAATTCAACAATAAAATTCAGACTCTTGTTGACGATCTGCGGAAAAGGATGAGAAGGATCAAGCACGATCGGAGTCAGCAAGGGACGCACTTCGGTTTCAAAATAATCCTTGATCCAGGCGCGTTGTTTTTCATCCCTGTCTTCATGTCGCAATAAGCGAAAGCCGTCCGTAGCTAATGCGGGCAGGATCTGACGGTTCAAAATGGAATATTGATGCACCACCAGCTGATGACATTCCGGACTGATCCCCTCTAAGGTTTTCTTCAGGTGCGCACGCCCGCTGCTGCCGGAGTTACGGTTACGCGCCAGCAAACTGGCGATCCGCACCTCGAAAAATTCATCCAGATTACTGCTAACAATGCACAGATAACGTAAGCGCTCCAACAGGGGAATAGCGGAATCTTCTGCCTGCGCCAGTACGCGCCGGTTAAATGCAATTTGCGAAAGTTCCCTGCTGAGTAAATGGGCATCCGCGTGCGGAAGATGGCTGGGCGTCCAGTCCAGCTTGTCGTCTTGCTTGTGCGCGGCTGTTTTTGGGATATTTGTCATGAAAACCAGTGTAAATACAGTGCATTACAATTTGATGACAGCCCGAAGCTTGCAAAATGCTGACATCTGTCATTAACCTGAAACAATCGATCGTTATATTCTGTTCGGTATTAATTGATTAACACTGAGGAGCTTTCATGCGTACCAAACAAATAATGAAATCTGCTGTATTGGCCGCGACCGGCGTGTTGCTGTCCGTAGCCGCCCACGCTGCTGATCTCACTGGAGCAGGCGCTACTTTCCCTTATCCAATCTACTCCAAATGGGCTGAAGCATACAAGGCCGCAACTGGCATCGGCCTGAATTATCAGTCCATAGGCTCAGGCGGTGGCATCAAGCAAATCAAGGCCAAAACTGTTGACTTCGGGGCTTCCGACATGCCATTAAAGCCTGAAGAACTAGAAAAAGAAGGCCTGATCCAGTTCCCAGCCATTATGGGTGGTGTCGTGCCAGTCGTGAACCTGGATGGTATCGCCCCGGGTCAGCTGAGACTGACTGCTGATGTCATTTCGGCAATTCATCTGGGTAAAATCACCAAATGGAATGCGCCGGAAATTACAGCATTAAATCCTGGCATGAGCCTGCCTGCTCTGGCGATCACCGTTGTACATCGCGCTGACGGCTCCGGCACTACCTTTTTGTGGACTGACTATTTGTCCAAATCCAATGCAGATTTCAAAACGACAATTGGTTCAGGTACTGCTGTCAAATGGCCAACCGGCGTGGGCGGGAAAGGTAATGAAGGCGTAGCCGCTAATGTACAGCGTATCAAAGGCGCATTCGGCTATATTGAATATGCGTATGCAAAGAAAAACAAAATCGCTCATGCCCAGCTGAAAAATCATGATGGCGAATTCGTCCAGCCTGATGATGAAACATTCAAGGCTGCTGCAGCAAACGCTAACTGGGCTGCCGCACCAGGTATGTATCTGGTCTTGACCAATCAGCCAGGCAAGAACAGCTGGCCTGCAACCGGTGCGTCATTTATTCTGATGCACAAGTCACAGGCAGATGGTCTGACCGGCCGTGCAGTCTTGAAATTCTTTGACTGGGCATACAAAAATGGCAGCACAATGGCAACCGATCTGGACTATGTGCCCATGCCACCAGCTGTCGTCAAACAAATTCAGGAATCCTGGAAATCACAGCTAAAAGATCCTAACGGTAAAGCGATCTGGTAAAGCGGATATCAATAAAAAAAAGGGCATGCTTAACAGCATGCCCTTTTTTTATTTATAAGACAGGAGCTTAATTTTTATCCTGACTCACTCCCTTACCCGTATTGGTTGCTTGGACAGAGGTATTCGGTCTTCTTGCCGCATTCAGCATATCAGTAGTCGTCATACTAGGCGCAGTTAATGTACTCGTGGTTGTGCTGGTGGTTGACGATCGGGGCGTAGCAAGGACTTCAGATCCTGATTCTTTCTGAACAACACCAGACTTATCCGTTAGGTCGAAATAAGTGCCCAGTTCAGTCCTGATATCAAATTTTAAATCTTTGAATACTGTCGAAGCACGACTACGTGCTTCAACCAGCACTTCCTTCTTAATCAGCTGATCAAGCATTTGAGAAGCTTGTTGTATTGCCATGATCGTATCCGGCTTGCCTACAGGATTAGTTGACAGGTATTGGGTGATGGCAAAACTCAGATTCAACAGTATCGTTTTTCTGTCTGCTTTTTCACCAGGCAGTAACCGGGCATCGATATCAGACTGAATATAGTCAGAAAAATTACTATCTATATCGGCGATGCCACACTCTGCTTTTATTTTATTGAGCAATACGGCATTAGATTTTTTAATTTTATTTTCTTCCCAGTTAATTTCTTTGTTTTTCCGTTTTGGCGAATCCACCAGACTATTTTTTCTGTTGGCAAACTCAGCAATACGTTTTTCTTTTATCTCTGCCTGTTCCTTCCTCTCTAATTTTAATATCAAGCTATCGGGCATATCTGCATTGAATTTTTCTAAAAAGTCAGCCGCAGTATTCTCAAACATGTTGAATAAGTCTTTCTTGATATATTCAAGCATCCAGCTATTCATCTGCGAGGGATTTTTACCAAATTGTTCCGCAATCAAGGGCAAATAAAACCGCAGAATCACCAAGTTATAACATGACAAAAATCTTGCCACCTGCACGCCTCTGAAATCAATCGCAGAAGAATCCGCAGCCCATTCCAATATTTTTTCATCGACCGGGAAAAGAAAATTTTTGACGAATTGCTCTGGTAAGGCTATATCTGCAATCAAGCCTTTATATCCGATCAGACAGCGCGCAACATCTTCAGCTAGGGGCTTCAAGATCATTGCCTTCGCTTCTTTGATTTGCGCATTAATCTGCCCTATTGTTACAGCCGGATCATCCATCTCTTTAGCGCCGTTAATAAATTCTATCGCTTTCTGCCATGACGGATGCGCTTTAAATTCATCAAAAAATATATTTCTAACCAGGCTGGTCAGCGATATTTTTTTGCCATCTGAATTTTTCCACTGTGACCTTAATTCCATAGGTAAAGCATTAATATCAAATTGAATATCTGTCCTGCCCAGAGTATTAATCTTGTCTAGCGTCGCTGTTTTTTCTCCCGTAAGAGAATTAGCAACTTCCCTGGCAAGAGAGGCGATCATTTTTTCTTTTCTGGATTTCTCAGCAATGGCGTTAAAAACAGGATTGGATTTATCAGTAATCTCCATCGAATTTCTTTTCAGGGCTTCCTGTCTGACGATCGCTTTTTTTCTTGGCGAGAGAATAGGCTCACTAAATTTATCGATAGTATTTGTTTTATTGTCTATTTCCTGAGATTTTTTTTTGTCTGTAGCGAGCTTGGTCGGCGAAGCCGTCTGAGAAGATATTGAAGTCGGAGAAATAGTTTTGGGGTGATCTTCCGACTGTCCTGTATCCGAATGCGATACGATCTTTAATTTTGGTACAACAGGAGCACGCGGATAGGGATCAATTTCCGAATAAGGCGGCGGATTATCTTCAAATTTATTTGTAATTGATTGTTTTAATGATACAGGAGAATGTTGACCTGACTTGATTTCAGCACCGCTTCCCTCCAGCCTATTTTCTCGCTGCGAGTGCTTGGTTTTTAATAATCGGGGAGATTTAGGCACAGTCCATTCTAAAATCGATGGCCGCGGTGAGGCCGGAGAATTATTTACTGTACTGACCGCAGTTTGCAACGGCGTACCTGATGTCGCAAGAATCAATCCGGGCACTTTCGCTTTTGGCGTGGAAGGCACAGACGTATTATTCGCGCCAGCCGATTTTTCACTATCTGATGAGGAAGAAATATTTTTAACACTATTTACGGGCAACATAATGACCAGATTCTCCAGGTTATATAGGGTGATATCACTGAATGAATAGATGGATCAAATAAAAATGCCGAAATTTTCGGCATTTTATTGACACACAACTCAACCCAACCTAGGTAACAGGGAAATTAATATGGTTCACGCGCGTTTTTTACTTATTTCTTTACCCTCATAAAAAAACTGATCATCAAATCAGATTATCGAATCCCGCATAAATTGCACACAAAATGTACTGCCTTTACCCAGCGAAGATTCAATCGATAAAGTTGCATGATGACGCATTAATACATGCTTGACGATCGCAAGTCCGAGCCCGGTACCTTGGGTCTCTCTTGAACGACTTTTATCCACCCGATAGAAACGCTCTGTCAGTCGGACTATATGCTCCTGCTTGATGCCTATGCCGTTGTCGCGCACGATGAATTGCGGCCCTTTATCAGCATTTCTCCAGGTAATCTCTACCTGCCCGCCTTCCGGGGTATAACGAATCGCGTTGGTAACGAGATTGCCGAATGCGCTTTGCAGCTCGTCCGCACTACCGGTCATGTCTGGCCCGTCAATTGTCATCGTAATCTGATGACGGCCTGCTGACAGCGCATTGCCATCTGACTGAATTTGCTGCAGCAAACTGCGCATGTTAACCGGCTCCGGACGTACCGGATAATCAATCGACTCCAGTCTGGTCAAAGTCAGCATATCCTCCACCAGATTCTGCATACGCTTGCCCTGCTCAGTCATGAGCTTGATATGCTGCGCGCGGGTGGCAGCATCGAGATCGTTCTGGTGCGTAGCAATTTCCAGAAAACCATTGATGACTGTCAGGGGCGTGCGCAATTCATGCGAGGCATTGGCGATAAAATCCCGGCGCATTTGCTCCAACCGTTCCGTTTCCGTCACATCATGTGTGACCAGGATCTGGCGACGCTGCTCAAATGGGATCAGATGAATGATCAGCTTGCGCTCTCCAAGTGTCAGGCTGAGCGGTTGATCATAGCGACCAAGAATAATGTAATCAATGAATTCAGGACTGCGTATCAGGTTCGTGACGCGCATGCCTTTATCGCGTTCAAGATTGAGGCGCAAATGTTGTTCCGCAAGGGGATTGCACCACTCCAGAAACAGTACATCATCCATGATGACGACGCCGTCAGGTAACAGGCTCATCGCCTGCCGGAAGCGGGATAGCCATTCTGCCAGTTCAGTACGGTTTTTCTGTTCTTCGCGTCGCAGTCGATAAAGCCGCGCGAAAATTTCAGTCCATGCGCCGAAACCGTCAGCCAGTTTGACTTGCTCAGGATTTTCCAGCCATAGCGAGAGCTGATAAAGATAATGCAGCTGTGCCAGCGCCAATGCGAGTACCAGCAGAAAGCCGATAATAAATCCGGCTGCAACGCCCCAAAAGTAACAGCCGATACCGATCGCCACGCTGATTAGAGCCAGGCGGATTGCGATCGGAATCCAGAATAAATATCGTGGATTCATGTAATTGAAATAAGGCTTATTTTTCTGTAAGCATATAGCCTACACTACGCACGGTCTGTATTAGTGTTTCTGCCGGACCCTGCTTTACGCAGGCGCAGAATGTGCACATCGACAGTTCGCTCCTCAAGTACGGCATGGTCACCCCATACTTTATCGAGCAGCTGACTGCGTGAAAATACCCGCTCAGGATGCGCAAGCATGAATTTTAGCAATTTGAATTCTGCATGGCCAATGTCAATCTGACTGCCGTTGACATGCACACGACAACTGACCGGGTCAAGTTCCAGCGGGCCGGCCGTCATTGTCATTTCGGCATGCTCTGGCATTTTGCGCCGGATAACCGCTTTAATACGGGCTGTCAGTTCGCGCGGCGAGAACGGTTTGGTGATGTAATCATCAGCACCCTGATCAAGGCCAGCGACCTTGTCTTCTTCCATGCCTTTGGCTGTCAGCATAATGACGGGCAGCGAATTGAACTGACGGTCGGCTCTGATACGCCCTAGCAGTTTCAGGCCGGACTGATCTGGCAGCATCCAGTCCAGCAAAATCAGCTGAGGACGTTGGTTCTGCAAGTATTCCCAGGCATCGGCAGTCGTACTGACCGCATGGGACGGCCAACCGGCACCTTTGAGCGTGAAATTGATCAGCTCTATGATTGCCTGTTCATCTTCAACAATTAGTATGGTGGGGCTTGGACTGGCCATCCCGTATTCCTGTTTTTTTATGAATCAGCGTTTTGCTGCTTACTCGTTGCATAGTCGGTATGACGAATGTCCTTACCTTCTACAACATAGACAACGTACTCGGCAATATTTTTTGAATGATCACCTATGCGCTCAATGGCCTTGGCAACCCAGAGCGTATCCAGCGAGGCTGAAATTGTACGCGGGTCTTCCATCATGAAAGTAATGGTATTGCGCATGACCGAGCGAAACTCATGATCAATCATTTCATCCCTGAGTATCAGCGCCGTAGCCTGCTTCTCATCTAGTCGTGCAAAACAATCAAGCGCATCATGCAGCATTTCCTGTGCTGAGTCGGCCATCGTTCTGACGATCTCTTCATGGGCGATCGGCGCAATGCCGCGCTGATGTATGGTACGTGCGGCGCGTGCAATTTTGGTCGCCTCATCACCGATGCGTTCCAGATCTGTGATGGCCTTGATGGTTGCCATCACGGTGCGTAAATCATTGGCTGCAGGCTGGCGCTTGACGATCAGATGGCTGCAGGCGTCATCCAGCGCAACTTCCATCTGGTTGACTTCAAGATCGGCTGCGATGATGCGATCGGCTTCATGTACATTCAGGCTGCGAAAACAGGCTATCGCATCATGAAACTGTTTTTCCACCAGACCACCCATGAGCAACACCTTGGAGCGTATCGCTTCAAGATCGAGCTCATACTGTTTTGATGAATGTTCTGCGGGCATGCGAATCTCCTGAATAATATGTTGACTTAGCCGAAACGGCCAGTAATGTAATCCTGGGTTTCTTTTTTGCTCGGATTGATGAAAATGGTATCAGTCTCGCCAAACTCGATCAGCTCGCCCAGATACATATAGGCGGTAAAATCCGAGCAACGCGCTGCCTGTTGCATGTTGTGCGTGACGATAGCGATCGTATAATCTTCCTTGAGCTCATTGATCAGCTCTTCGATCTTGACGGTCGAGATGGGATCAAGCGCCGATGTCGGCTCATCGAGCAAGAGCACGTCCGGCTTGACTGCCACGCCACGTGCAATGCAAAGCCGTTGTTGCTGGCCACCTGATAAAGACAGCCCGCTTTTGTCCAGCTTGTCTTTGACTTCTGCCCACAGGGCTGCCTTATTCAAGGCCCATTCCACGCGCTCATCCATTTCACCTTTGGACAGGTTCTCATAGAGCTTCACGCCAAAGGCGATGTTGTCATAGATAGACATCGGAAACGGCGTCGGCTTTTGGAATACCATGCCGATTTTTGCGCGCAAAATATTGACGTCCACGCCGGCATCAAGAATATTGCGGCCTGCATATATAATTTTTCCTTCAGCACGCTGACCGGGGTACAAGTCGTACATCCGGTTCATGGTGCGCAGCAGGGTCGATTTGCCACAGCCTGAAGGCCCAATGAATGCCGTGACTTTTTTCTCGAAAATATTCAGGTTAATATTTTTTAAGCCCTGAAAGGCGCCATAAAAAAAATTCAGGTTTGATACCTGTATGGTCGCCGGCAATGTAACAGCAGGTTCAGGCTGCAATGCAGTGTCAGTACTCATCATGATTCCCTATCCGTTAATTCTTTCCGACCTTGACCAATAGGCGCGACAAGATATTCAAACCAAGCACGCTAAAGGTAATTAACAACGCCCCGCCCCAGGCCAGCTCGCGCCAGTTATCGTAAGGGCTCATCGCGAACTGAAAGATCACAACCGGCAGATTGGCCATGGGCGCATTCATGTCCGAATTAAAAAACTGATTGTTCAATGCCGTAAACAACAGCGGCGCGGTCTCACCGGATATACGCGCCACAGCCAGTAATATGCCAGTGACTACACCCGCTTTCACTGCACGCAGACGAACCAGCGTGGCGACCTTCCAGCGCGGTGCGCCAAGGGCAAATGCTGCTTCACGCAGGCTGTTAGGTACCAGCCTTAGCATGTTGTCAGTGGTACGCACTACAACAGGTACAGCAATCAATGTAATCGCGATGCTGCCTGCCCAGCCGGAGAAATGATGGACGTTAGCGACATAAAAAGCATAGACAAACAGGCCAATGACGATAGAGGGGGCTGACAGCATAATGTCGGTAACAAAACGCGTGAGCTGGGCAAAGCGGCTTTCCTCACCATATTCGGCCAGATAGATACCGGCAAATATACCGACTGGGGTACTGATGAGCGTAGCTACCGACACCATGAGCAAACTACCGATAATAGGGTTCATCAGGCCGCCGCCTTCACTGCCAGGTGCTGGCGTAGTGTGGGTAAACATGGCCATATCGACGGCGCCCAGACCGTTAATCACCAATACCGCCAATATCCACAACAGGAAAGATACGCCGATAACCATTGCCAGCACAGAGAGCAAAATACCTATTCTGTGATTCCATAACCTGCGTTTATAAATCAAGTTAGATGAGTGCTCGAGATTAATTTGTGTCATTTCACACCCTCGCCCTTAGCCAATCTGACCAGCATCAGTTTTGCCGCAGCCAGCACTATGAATGTGATGACAAAGAGAATCAGGCCCAATGCAAAAAGCGAAGACAGATGCAGTTGTGATTCAGCTTCAGCGAATTCATTGGCCAGCGTAGAAGCAATGCTGTTACCGGCAGCAAACAGCGACCAGGATAATTTATGCGAATTACCGATCACAAATGTAATCGCCATCGTTTCACCTAAGGCCCTGCCCAGGCCCAGCATCACGCCACCAACAACACCAATACGGGTGTAAGGCAAGACAATCTTGCGCACGACCTCCCAACGGGTACAACCCAATGCATAAGCTGATTCTTTTAAGACGGCAGGACAGGTTTCAAATACATCACGCATGACTGATGCGATGAATGGAATGATCATCACTGAAAGTATGATGCCGGCAGTCAGCATGCCTATGCCCATCATCGGCCCTTGAAACAGCTCACCCACTACTGGCACATTTCCCAGGGTTTCTTGCAAAACCGGCTGAATATGATCAGCAAAAAATGGCGCGAAAATAAACAAGCCCCACATGCCATAAATAATACTGGGCACGCCGGCGAGTAACTCGACTGCCGTGCCAAGTGGCTGCTTAAGCCAGGACGGGCAAATTTCAGTCAGAAAAAGCGCAATACCAAAACTGACAGGAAATGCGATCAGCAAGGCCAGAAAAGAAGTTATCAGGGTGCCGGCGATGGCGATCAGTGCACCATATTCATCATTGACCGGATCCCATTCAATGCGCGTAATAAA
>JACCDX011508917.1_pt1 | contig 14026 bp, 12 predicted proteins | sample 7449681 | NCBI WGS metagenome assembly JACCDX01 (sample SAMN15323450, study PRJNA562643) | freshwater metagenome | isolation source: river surface water | place: USA:Blue River Watershed | collected 2017-08-18
AGCGCCGGGCCGCCCCAAGCCGGCCCGTCTGGCGATGTGCCTGCGGCTCGATGCCGAGGGCATCGCCGTCCCCTCGGGGGCTGAGGCCGGACACAGCAAGTCCAGGGGACTTGTTGTGCCTGCCGAAGAGCAGCCGCTCCGCCGGCCCTCGTCCAGCATGGCCGTGGTGCACCTGCGGGCCGAGCGCCGGGCCGCCCCAAGCCGGCCCGTCTGGCGATGTGCCCGCGGCTCGATGCCGCGGGCATCGCCGTCCCTCGGGGGCTGAGGCCGGACACAGCAAGTCCTGGGGACTTGTTGTGCCTGCCGAAGCGCATCCGCTCCGCCGGCTGCGCGGTCTGCAAGACCGACTGGTCATGCCCGCGTCCAGCGCGGCATGAGCAGGCGAGGGGCCTACAATCCTCCTGCGCCGATTTGTTCCAGATTGCGGGCGCTCTACAAATGCCGCTAAACAGGGCGCTCCGGTCAGCCGGCGTCCCGCAAGTGGCGCCGGTTTTGTTTTTTGGAGTGAGGCCATGACGGGCCGAAGCGTCGGCGACGTGTCGCCACAGAGTTTTCATTTCGACGAGCCGCTGCAGCTGCGCAGCGGCGCGAGCTTGCCCAGCTACGACCTGATGGTCGAGACCTACGGCCAGCTCAATGCCGAACGCAGCAACGCGGTGCTCGTCTGCCATGCGCTGAATGCCAGCCACCATGTGGCTGGCACCTACGCGGGCCAGGCCAGGAGCGAGGGCTGGTGGGACAACCTCATCGGCCCGGGCAAGCCGCTGGACACCGACAAGTTCTTCGTCATCGGCGTCAACAACCTCGGCTCCTGCTTCGGCTCCACGGGTCCGATGCACATCAACCCGGCGACCGGCAAGGCCTGGGGCGCGGACTTCCCCGTCGTCACGGTGCAGGACTGGGTGGATGCCCAGGCCCGCGTCGTCGAGCGCTTCGGCATCCTGAGGCTGGCGGCCGTGCTGGGCGGGTCGCTTGGTGGCATGCAGGCGCTGGACTGGGCGCTGCGCTACCCCGACCGCATGGCCCACTGCATCGCCATCGCGACGGCGCCCAACCTGTCGGCGCAGAACATCGCCTTCAACGAGGTGGCGCGGCGCGCCATCGTGACCGACCCCGACTTCCACGGCGGCCATTTCTACGAGCACGGCGTGGTGCCCAAGCGCGGCCTGCGCGTGGCGCGCATGATCGGCCACATCACCTACCTGTCCGACGACTCCATGGCCGAGAAGTTCGGCCGCGAGCTCAAGACCGGCGAGCTGGGCTACACGACGCAGGACATCGAGTTCCAGATCGAGAGCTACCTGCGCTACCAGGGTGACAAGTTCAGCGATTACTTCGACGCCAACACCTATCTGCTCATCACCCGTGCGTTGGACTACTTCGACCCGGCGGCCGAGCACGGCGGCGACCTGACGCGCGCGTTCGCCTCGGCGCGGGCCAAGTTCTTCGTCGCGAGCTTCACGACCGACTGGCGCTTCTCGCCGGCGCGCTCTCGAGAGATCGTCAAGGCGCTGCTCGACAACCGGCTGGACGTGTCGTATGCCGAGATCGACGCGCCGCACGGCCACGACGCCTTCCTGCTCGACGACCCGCGCTACCACGGCGTGTTGCGGGCCTACTTCGAGCGCATTGCCGGCAACCTGTGCCCGGCGGCCCGGCCCCTGCAGATCAAGGGGGTGGCGGTATGAGCTTCCACCAGGCGATTGCCGACCTCGTGCCGCCCGGCTCGCGCGTGCTGGACCTGGGCTGCGGCACGGGTGAGCTGCTGGAGCACCTCATCAGGCACAAGGGCTGCACCGGCTACGGCGTGGAGCTGGACGATGCCAACCTGCTGGCCTGTGTGAAGCGTGGGGTCAATGTCATCCAGCGCAACCTGGAGGAAGGCCTGTCCATCTTCGAGGACCAGAGCTTCGACGTCGTGCTGCAGCTCGAAACGCTGCAGCATCTGCGCAATGCCGAGGCCATGCTCAAGGAGACGGCGCGCGTCGGCAAGTTGGGCATCGTCAGCTTCCCCAACTTCGCCCACTGGCCCAACCGGCTGCAGGTGCTGCTGGGCCGCATGCCCGTCACGCGGGCGCTGCCCTACGAGTGGTACGACACGCCCAACATCCGCGTCGGCACGTTCGCCGACTTCGAGGTGCTGGCCCGCAAGAACCGGCTCAAGATCCTCGACAGCTTCGGCCTGCAGAACGGCGAGGTCCAGCGCACGCTGCCCAACCTGATGGCCAGCGTGGCGGTGTTCAAGTTCGAGCGGGAGTAGGCCGCAGCCTCACTACCCGCCGGGCCGCCGCGGTGGTGTCAGGCGGAGGCCTTCTTGCTCTTCTTGCCTTGCTTCTTCTTGTGCTTGGCCTTGGTGCCGGACTTCTTGGTGGTCTTGGCCTTGGCGGTGGTGCTCACGTGCGGCTTGTCGTGGTGCTTGGTGGCCACGCGGGCTTCTGCGGTGGGGGCCAGCAGAGCGACGGCGAGGGCGGCGGCGGTGAGGAGGGTTTTCATGTGGGGGCTCCGGTGATGATGCGCGTGAGTGTCGCCAATGAAGCCTTCAGCTGCCTTTGCGGCGGGTCAATGCGGCTGCGGGCGCGGTCTGCTCAGGCCGGGTCGTGCGCGTCTTCGGCTTCGGCACAGCACACGCGATTGCGCCCTTCGGCCTTGGCGCGGTAGAGCGCGCGGTCGGCGTCGCGGTACAGGCGGTCGAGTTCGGCGGTGCCGTGCGTCTCGGCCGAGGCCAGGCCGAAGCTGGCGGTCACGGTGGTCTGCCCGCCGTCCGGCAGCGTCAGCGGGGTGCTCGCCAGTCGTTCGCGCAGCCGTTCGGCCAGCTGACGCGCCTCCTCGTGGCGGCAGTTGCCGGCGAGGATGGCGAACTCCTCGCCGCCCTGGCGGGCCAGCAGCTCGCCCTGGCGCACCAGCGTGCGGGCCAGCGCGGCCACGCCTTGCAGCACGGCGTCGCCGGCCGGGTGGCCGAGGCTGTCGTTGACGCGCTTGAAGTGGTCGAGGTCGAAGACGATCAGCGCCACCGGCCAGCCGTGGCGACGGGCCTGGGCCAGCAGGGCCGCGGCCTGTTCTGCAAAGGCGCGGCGGTTGGTCAGGCCGGTCAGGAAGTCGGTGTCGCTGGCGTGGCGCAGCTGGGCGATGAGCTGCTCGCGCTCGGCCTCCAGTGCGCGGCGCCGCTGCGTGGCTTCATGCAGCGCAGTGACCGCGCGCTGCATGTCGCCGATCTCGTCGTGCCGTGTGACGGGCGCCATCGCGCGGTCGGGCAGCTCGCGGCCCTGCCGGATCGCGTTCATCGCCCGCGTGCCGCGCAGCAGCGGCAGCAGCACGCGGTGGCGGATGAGCAGGAACACCGTCAGCTCGATGCCCAGCACCGCCAGGCCCAGGCCGGTGTTGATGGCCATGTCGCGGCGCGCAGCGGCCACGTGGGCGTGCGCGGCGTCGCGGGCGTTCGCGAACAGCGCGTCGCGCAGCGCGACGATACTTTTCATGGCGGGCACGTAGGCGGCAACGAAGGCGGCCGAGTCCATGCCGTAGCTCTGGCCCGTGAGCCCGCGCTCCGTGACCAGCCGGATGAACGGCAGGCCGGTGCCGAAGTACTGCGTCTCCATCTCGGCGATGGCGGCCTGCAGCGGTGCATCGGCCCGCCGCGCGCGCGCCTGCTGGCTGATGAGCTGGCGCAGCTGCTCGATGCGGCCCATGAGCATGGGGATGTCGCGCTGCTCCTCGCGGCCCAGCGGCTGGCCGGTGGCCAGCGGCGCGGTGAACTGCGAGCCCAGCCGGCCGGCGTATTCGCGCAGCTCGGCGGCGTAGCGGGCACCGACCAGTGGCATGGTCAGCTCCGGGTAGATGGCCTCGGCGGCGGCGGACTGCGCGGTGACGCCGGCCAGCACCGTGTCGATGGCCGCGAACATGAGGTCGATGGGGCGGCGCGTCAGCCGTTGCCCGGGCGCGCTGCGCTGGGCATGGGGCAGGGCGGCCACGCGGTCGACCTCGGCGCGGGCCAGGGCCAGCTGCTGGCGGGCCTCGCCCAGCTGCCCGCGCGCGGATTGCGAGGCCGGGTCTTCGTTGCCGACCAGCGCGGCCAGCGCCTCGTCGAAGGCGGTGTCGGTCACGCGGCGGAATTCCAGCAGCCGCGCCCGCTTGGCGGGATCGGCCGGCTCGGTGTCGTTGAGCACCGGGATGGCCGGGCCGCGCTCGGCCGAGGCCTTCTCGGCGACCTTCATGCCGAGGTAGGTGCGCTGCATGGCCGCCAGGCCCTGCTCGGCCGCCGCCACCTGCAGCCAGTCGGCCCAGACGGAGCGCAGCAGCAAGGCGGTGACCAGGGCCAGCAGCAGGCCGGTCGTCAGCAGGAACAGTCGGGTGAGGCGCATGGTGGAGGGTTCGACCCGGCATTATTGGAGCGCCTAAACTGGCCGGCATGCGCCACGAGCGCCAGGAGTACGCCATGAACGCAAGAGACCCCCAACTGCCCCTGCAAGCCGACGAGGCGACCGCCCTCGGGGCTTTTGCGGCCCGCGTCTGGGACGAGGAAATCGTCCCCGCGCTGACCGACTACATCGCCATCCCGGCCAAGAGCCCGATGTTCGACGCCGACTGGGCGGCCAACGGCCACATCGACAAGGTGCTGACCCAGGCCGCCGCCTGGGTCGAGAACCAGAAGGTCGCCGGGCTGAAGCTGGAGGTCATCCGCATCCCCGGCCGCACGCCCGTCATCTTCTTCGAGGTGCCGGCCACCAAGGCCGGCTGCGACGACAGCATCGTGCTGTACGGCCACCTGGACAAGCAGCCCGAGTTCAGCGGCTGGCGCAGCGACCTCGGCCCCTGGACGCCCAAGTACGAGAACGGCCTGCTGTACGGCCGCGGCGGCGCCGATGACGGCTACGCCATCTACGCGTCCCTCACGGCCATCATGGCGCTGGACAAGCAGGGCATCCCGCGCCCGCGCTGCGTGGGCCTCATCGAGACCTGCGAGGAGAGCGGCTCGTTCGACCTGCCGGCCTATCTGGACGTGCTGAAAGCCCGGCTGGGCAATGTGTCGCTGGTGGTGTGCCTGGACTCCGGCGCCGGCAACTACGAGCAGCTGTGGCTGACCACGTCGTTGCGCGGCATGGTGTCGGGCGTGCTCAAGGTGGAGGTGCTGACCGAAGGCATCCACAGCGGTGACGCCTCGGGCGCCGTGCCGTCGAGCTTCCGCATCCTGCGCCAGGTGCTGGATCGGCTGGAAGACAGCAAGACCGGCCGCCTGCTGCCGGAGAGCTTCCATTGCGAGATCCCGGGTGCGCGGCTGGAGCAGGCGCAGGCCACGGCCGCCATCCTGAAGGAAGAGGTCTACAAGCGCATGCCCTGGGCCTGCGGCGCAGACGGCGGCCCGGTGCTGCCGGTGACGACCGACCCGGTCGAGGTGCTGCTCAACCGCACCTGGCGCCCGACGCTGTCGGTGGTGGGCGCCGAGGGCTTCCCGGAGCTGAAGAACGCCGGCAACGTGCTGCGGCCCTACACGGCGTTCAAGCTGTCGCTGCGCCTGCCGCCGCTGGTGGACGGCAACGAGGCGGCGCTCAAGCTCAAGGCGCTGCTGGAAGACAACGCGCCCTACAACGCCAAGGTCACGTTCACGCCCGACGGCCGGGCGGGGGCCTTCGGGGCGACCGGCTGGAACACGCCGGACCTGTCGCCCTGGCTCAGCCAGGCCCTCAACGACGCCAGCCAGACGCATTTCGGCGCGCCGGTGGGCTACATCGGCCAGGGCGGCACCATCCCGCTGATGAGCATGCTGCAGAAGGGCTTCCCCAAGGCGCAGATGATGGTCTGCGGCGTGCTGGGCCCCAAGAGCAACGCGCACGGCCCCAACGAGTTCCTGCACGTGCCCTACGGCAAGCGCCTGACGGCGGCGGTGGCCCAGGTGATGGCCGCGCATCCGTGACCCACCCCCTCAAGGGGGCGGCCCGCGCCGGCCGGCATGGCCGGATCGGCGGGGTTCGCTTGGGAATGCACCCGGTCACGATGTGCAAAAGCCAGGCGAGATAGCGTCAGGGCATGGATCAGTTAAGGGCGATCAAGGTCTTTGTCCGCGTCATCGACGAGGGCAGCTTTGCCGCCGCAGCGCGGGCGCTGGACCTGGCGCCCGCCGTCGTCACGCGGCTGGTGGCGGAGCTGGAGGAGCACCTCGGCACGCGGCTGCTGAACCGCACGACGCGGCGGCTGTCGCTGACCGAAATCGGCGAGGCCTACCTGGAGCGTGCGCGGCGCATCCTGGCTGATGTCGACGAGGCGGCCGCGCTGGCGGCCTCGGCCACGCAGGAGGTGCGCGGCCTGCTGCGCGTGCTGTGCCCACCGGCCATCGCGGTTCATCAGCTGGCCAAACGGTTGCCCAGCTTTCACCGCGACTTCCCCGCGGTGACGCTGGAGATCACGTCACCCGGCCCGGTCGACACGGTGGACGACAGCTATGACCTGACGATCTTCCTGACCCGCGAGGCGCCGGACGGCGAGTTCATCGCGCGGCGCCTGGCGCGCAGCGAATTCATCCTGTGCGCGGCGCCGGACTATCTCGACCGCCGCGGCCGGCCCCAGCATCCGCACGAGCTGAAACAGCACGACGCGCTGGTGCCGCCCACGGCCGCCATGATGCGCGGCCTGACGTTGCAGCGCGGCGATGGCAGCGAGGAAATCACGCTGCCGATGTCGCCGCACCGCGCCACGCTGGCGACGACGCACATGGACACCAACTACGCCGCCGCGCTGCACGGCCTGGGCATTGCTGGGCTGCCGAGCTTCATGGTGGAAGACGCGCTGCTGGAGCAGGCGCTGGAGCGCGTGTTGCCGCAATGGCGCATGTTCGGCACCACGCTGTGGGCGGGCATGCCCACGCGCAAATACGTGCCGGCGCGCACGCGGGTCTTCCTCGACTTCCTGCTGGACGTCTTTGGCGGCGAGGACAAGGACCCGTGGCTGGTGGCGGCGGGTTGCGCGACCTGCCCGTAGCGGCTGTCAGCGCAGGCTGAAGCCCAGCTCGAAGAATTCAGGGAAGCGCGCCTCCATCGCCCGCTTCAGCGGCGCGAGCGCGACATAGCGCGACGCCGTCTTGACGATATAGGCCAGCAGGCGGCGCTCCTCGGCGTGCCGCTGGCCCAGCAGCACGAGATGCTGGCGCAGCGCGCTCCATTCCAGCCGCCGCCAGTACTCGCCGAAGTCGGCCGCCAGGGCTTCATCCAGTTGGCCGGCGGCCCGGCAGGCCTCCCAATGGCGAGCGGCCCAGTCGATCTCCTGCGCTTCATCCCAGGCGAGTTCGGGCGGGCGCAACAGTGTGGCGATGCCCTGCGTCGCCTGGCCGTCGGGTGCGTCGGCCATGAGGCGCTGCAGCACCACGTCGAGGCCCGAGTCCGCGATACGGGCCAGGCCCGCACGCAGCGCCTCGACGTCGGGCGCCGAGACGGCGGCGGGGCGCTCGCGCAACTCGGCGCAGGCCGCCCGCATCAATCGATCGGCGTCGCCGGGGGCGGCCTGTAGCGCGGCAACGAGCGCATCGTGGGGAGTTGTCATGGCAAGAGGGGGCTCGTGGATAATGAAATTCTAAGAAGCCGGCCTCGGCGACAACCACCGACTTCGCGTCCTTGCCGCACGTGCCGCGTCCGTCCCGCCCTCCCCATCCCGCCCCGCTGCCCACCTTGATTGCCCTGGCGCTGTATGCCTGGGGGCAGGCGTCGGCGCTGCCGTCCGAGGCCGACGAGGGGGTGCCGTTACGGCCCAGTCGGGTGTTGGGGGCGCCCACCAAGTCCGCCACCAAGCCGGCGCTCGTCATCAGTGCCGGCAGCATTTCGGCCCAGGTGGATCAGCAGGCGGAAGCGACCGACGGGGCCGAGCTGCGCTACGGTGCGCTGGTCTTGACGGCAGACAAGGTGAACTACCGCGTCGTGGAAGACCTCGCAACGGCCGAAGGCCAGGTGCGTATCGACCACAACGGCAATGTTTTCACCGGCCCGCTGTTGCGGCTGTATGTGAATCGCTTCGAGGGCGAGTTCCTGACGCCCAGCTTCTTCCTGAAGGCCACCGGTGGCGCCGGCAAGGCGCAGGTGGTGAAGTTCCTGGACAGCGAGCACCTCAGCGCCACCCAGGGCAGCTACACCAGCTGCCCGATCGTGGATGACCAGGAACCCGCCTGGCAGATCACCGCCAAGCAGCTGCATCTGGACCTCGCCGGCAACGAGGGCAAGGCCGAAGGCGCCGTGCTGCGCTTCCAGGGCGTGCCCATCCTCGCCGCGCCGGCGCTGAGCTTTCCGCTCAGTTCGGAGCGCAAGTCCGGCTGGCTGCCGCCCAGCATCTTCCTGGACAACCGCAGCGGCCTCGAGCTGGGCGTGCCCTACTACTGGAACATCGCGCCGCAGCGCGATGCGACGCTGACGCCGTTTGTCATGACCAAGCGTGGCGTGGGCGTCGATGGCGAGTTCCGCTATCTGGAGCCCGACCACGCCGGCCGCGTCAACGTCGATCTGCTGCCGGGCGATCGGGTGTTCGGCCAGTCGCGCTGGAGCCTCAAGCTCAACAACGACGGCAAGCTGGGCGACTGGCGCTACCGGTTGAAGAGCGAGCGCGTCTCGGACGACGATTACTGGAAAGACCTGTCCCGCCGCGTCGAGAGCCAGACGCCGCGTCTGCTGGCCAGCGACTTGTCGCTGGGCCGCCATCGCGAGCTGTCCTGGGGCGCCATCGATACCTACGCCCGCGTGCAGCGCTGGCAGACACTGCAGGGCACCGACGCGCTGTCGCAGTTCGATTCACCCTACCAGCGCAGCCCGCAGATGGGTGTGCGTGTGACGACGGCGGCCGACGAGGCGGTGCTCGACAGCTTCCGGCCGTGGGGCCGCAAGGCGCGGCTGGAGGGCGGGCTGGAGCTGGAATACAACCGCTTCGATCTGCCGGTCTCCGCCCGGTCCACGCAGGCGCCCGGCGGCCAGCGTGTGCACGCGCTGGGCCATGTGGCGGCCCCGCTGGGGGGGGAAGCCTGGTGGTTCATCCCGCGGGTGTCCTTCAACGCTGCGGCGTACGACCTCGACGAGCCGTTGAGCGACGGCCGCCGCCGCACGAGCCGCGTCATCCCGACGTTCAGCATCGACCACGGCTGGGTCTTCGAGCGCGACACGACGCTGTTCGGCCGCGACATGCGCCAGAGCCTGGAGCCGCGCCTGTTCTACGTGAACACGCCCTACCGCGACCAGTCCAACCTGCCCAACTTCGACGCGGCGGCCAAGGATTTCAACTTCGACTCCATCTACACGGACAACCAGTTCTCCGGTGTGGACAAGGTGTCGGACATGCACGCGCTGATCTTCGGCGCGACCAGCCGCTGGGTCAGCACCGCCAAGGGCGAGGAAGTCCTGCGCCTGGGCATCGCGCAGCGTGTGCAGTTCCGCGATCAGCTCGTCACGCCAGACGGCCTGCCCGTGGCGCAGCGCTTCTCCGACCTGCTGCTGTCGGCAGCGACCCACCTGGAGGAGCGCTGGTGGGCCGACAACACGCTGGAGTTCAACCCCGAGACCAATCGCTCGGTGCGCTCCGTGATGCGCCTGCGCTACTCGCCGGGGCCTTTCAAGACGGTCAGCCTGGCCTATCGTTATGCGCGGGCGTCCAGCGAGCAGGTCGAGCTGGCATGGCAATGGCCGCTGTACGGCCAGCCGATCACGCAGCGCGGTGCCAATGCCGGCAGCAGCTGCGGCGGCGCGTGGTACAGCGCCGGTCGGGTGCAGTACTCGATGCGCGACAAGCGCCTGACCGACTCCGTGGCGGGCTTCGAGTACGACGCGGGTTGCTGGGTGATGCGCTTCGGCCTCGAGCGCCTGTCCACCGGCCGCGCCGAAACCAACACCCGCGTGATGCTGCAGCTGGAGCTCGTCGGGCTCAGCCAGCTCGGGTCCAATGCGCTGAAGGTCTTGAAGGACAATGTGCCCGGTTATCGCCGGTTGAGTTCCGACCGCTCGCCGAGTTCAGACTTCCTACCATGATCCATCGCTTCGCTCCCTCCTTCATTGCAGTGACGCTGGCCCTGGCCGCTTGTTCCGCCTCGGCCCAAACCGCGCCCACGCTGCAGCCGGGGGACTACATCGCTGCCGTGGTCAACCAGGACGTCGTGGCTGCCAGCGAGGTCGTTCAGCGCACCGAGCGGCTGCGCCAGGAAGCGCGCCAGAAGGGCGAGGTCATGCCGGAGACGGCCGGGCTGCGCAAGCAGGCGCTGGAAGCGCTGATCGAGGACCGCGTGCTCATCACCTATGCGCGCGAAAACGGTAACAAGATCGACGAGGCCGAACTGGACCGCGTCGTGGCCAACGTTGCCGCCCAGAACAAGCTGACGCTCGCCCAGCTGCGCGACCGCCTCAAGCAGGACGGCACCGACTACAAGAGCTTCCGCGAGAACCTGCGCGACCAGATGATGACCGAGCGCGTGCGTGAGCGCGAGGTTCAGGGCCGCATCAAGGTCACGGACGCCGAGATCGACGCCTGGCTCGACAAGAAGCGCGCCGCGCTGGAGCAGGGCGGGCAGGTCAACCTGGCCCAGGTGCTGGTGACGGTGCCCGAAGGCGCGTCTGACGCGATCGTGGCCGAGCGCCGCGCGCGCGCCGAGGCGGCGCTGGCCCGCATCAAGGCGGGCGAGGACTTCGGCGCCGTGGCGCGCGACGTCTCCGAAGACAGCAACAAGGCGCGTGGCGGCGAGATCGGCATGCGGCCGGCCGACCGGCTGCCCGACATCTTTGTCAACGCCGTGCGCGACGTGAAGAGCGGTCAGGTCGCGCCGCAGCTGCTGAGAAGTGGCGCGGGCTTCCACATCCTCAAGGTCGTCGAGCGGCAGGGGAGCGCGTCGATGACGCAGAGCCTGCAGACTCACGCGCGCCACATCCTGCTGCGCCCGTCGGCGCAGTTGACGGCCGAAGTCGCCGCCCGCCGGCTGGCCGAGATGAAGCGCCAGATCGAATCCGGCCAGGCCAAGTTCGAAAACCTGGCCCGTGCCAACTCCGAGGACGGCAGCGCGGAAGCGGGCGGTGACCTCGGCTGGATGGGTGCCGGCGGTTTCGTGCCCGAGTTCGAAGAGGCCATGAACGGCCTGGCGCTGAACGGGATTTCGGGACCGGTCATGTCGCGTTTCGGCGTGCACCTGATCCAGGTGCTGGAGCGCCGCACCGTCGACATCGAGCCGCGTCAGCTTCGCGAACAGGCACGCAACGCCTTGCGCGAGCAGAAGTACGACGAGGTCTACCAGGACTGGGTCAAGGAACTGCGCGCCAAGGCGTTCGTCGAGGTGCGCGAATGGCTGGATTGAGGCCGGACCGAGCGCCGCGCCCCTCGCGTGGCGACCTGCCGATGGGTGCCCGCGCATGAAGTCGCACATCCCGCGCAAGCGGTTTGGCCAGCATTTCCTGACCGACAAGGCCCTGATCGACGCGATCGTCGACCTCATCGACCCCCAGCCGGGCGACACGCTCGTCGAGATCGGGCCGGGGCTGGGCGCGATGACGCTGCCGCTGCTGGAGCGGCACAAGCCGCTCACCGTCATCGAACTGGACCGTGACCTGGCGGCGCGCCTGCGCAAGCGCGACGACGTGGAGGTCATCGAGAGTGACGTGCTCAAGGTCGACTTCCGCGACCTGGCGCGCACCAAGGCGGCACGGCTGCGCGTCGTCGGCAACCTGCCCTACAACATCTCCACGCCCATCCTTTTCCATCTGCTGGAGGCGGTGGACGATGTCGTCGACCAGCATTTCATGCTGCAGAAGGAAGTCGTCGACCGCATGGCGGCCGGGCCGGGCGGCAAGGATTACGGCCGTCTGAGCGTCATGCTGCAGTGGCGCTATGACATCGAGTCGGTGCTGGATGTGCCGCCCGAGGCCTTCGATCCACCGCCGCGCGTGGACTCCGCCATCGTGCGCATGCTGCCGCTCAAGGCACCGCCGGCGCTGGATGCGAAGCTGCTGGGTGAACTGGTTGCGAGCGCGTTCTCGCAGCGCCGCAAGCTGCTTCGGCACAGCCTCGGCAAGTGGCTCGCCGAGCGCGGCTATGCGGGGCATTTCGATCTGCAGCGCCGGGCCGAGGAAGTGCCGGTCGCCGAGTTCGTGGCGCTCGCGCTCGAAGTGGCGGGCTGAAATGCAAAACGGGACCCGAGGGTCCCGTTTTGTCATCGAGCGTCAGAGCGTCATGCCGCGCTGAGCCACATCGACGTATCAAAGGCGCTGCACATCATCGGCATGTTCATGCCGAAGTTGGGGTTGCCAATCGTTGCCTTCGCGCTCTTCGCGGCAGGCTTTTCAATCACCGGGGCCACCTCAGCAGCCCGCTCCCATGACCCGTTTTCTTGGGAGCGGGCTACTGAAAAGAATAGAAACACCGGAAGGGGATCTTCCGGTCGGCCCAGTAGTCGGCCGTGTCGCGGAAGACATCGAGCAGCTGCTCGCGGGCCTCGCGGTCGAAGCGCACGTTGTCGGGCAACTGCTCCAGCACGACGACAAAGCCGGGCTGGCTGCCGGCCTTGTGGACGAGGTCGGTCATGCAGTCATGCAGGGCGTCCAGGTTCTTGCCGAAATGTGCCGGGAACAAAAAGGCCTGAGCGATGCCGTCGAGCACGTCCTGCTTGGACTGCGCCTCCGACAGGTTGGCATACAGGAAATGCTGGCCCGCCTCTTGAGCGGCCTGCATCAAGTCCTCGACCCGGTAGGCCCTGATGGCCTGCACGATATTGGGACGGACGGTCTGCAAAAGCATGGTCGCGTTCCTCCTTTCAAGTCACAAAACAGCCAAAACTCGTCTTCGCTCGGCCTTCACCGGGCCGCCCCGGCGCGAATGCGCTGGAAGCTGGCATAGTGATCGCCGGTGTAGTAACAGACCTCCGGCGCGGTGGGCGGTGTGCCGCCACACACGAGGCGGCGGGCGCCCCGATTGCGCGCGCCAGGGGTCCTGACCGTGTATTCGCGATAGAAGCCGCGTGCCTTGCTGGGCAGCAGGCGCTCGCGATTGCCGAACACCACGCCGTCCTTGGCATTGGGAAACGGGCCACCGGCAAGAACGAGCCGGTGGGTTTCCTGGGCCTGGACGGGCAGCTCGCTCAGCGAAATTTCAGCCAGAGCGGGCTTGGCGGTGGGAGGAGCTTCCTTGGCTTGGGTGCCTCCGGCCAGGCCGGCGAGCAGCAGGGCGGTGGTGACCGCCGAGGCGCTTGAGCGCGCCAGCCACGAGAGCAAAAACACGGGTTTACCCTGTTCAGAAAACCAACATGGTACCGAAGCGACCCCGAAAGCTCAAGCCAGATCCCGCCAGCGGACTCTGGATTTGCAGCATGTGAGCCTGCGCTCACACTTCTTTAAATCGTTGATCTGTAAGGCTTGCGGGCTGGTCAATGACAGGAAATTGACCTTGAAAACTTCTGTCAATTCGGCGAGTTCAGGCCCGCTGGGGCCCGAACTCTTTCGACGGCGCGAGCCCGCTCAGGCGCGGGCGGCGTTGGCGTCGGCGACCGTCAGCGCGGTCATGTTGACGATGCGGCGCACGGTGGCCGACGGCGTCAACACGTGCACCGGCTTGGCTGCACCCAGCAGCACCGGGCCGATGGCGATGCCGCCGCCGGCGGTGGTCTTGAGCAGGTTGTAGGAGATGTTGGCGGCGTCGATGTTGGGCAGCACCAGCAGGTTGGCCTCGCCGCTCAGCGTGCTGTGCGGCATCAGCTGCTTGCGGTAAGCGGCATCCAGCGCCGTGTCGCCGTGCATCTCGCCGTCGACTTCCAGCCAGGGTGCGAGCTGCTGGATCAGCGCCAGCGTGTCGCGCATCTTCACGGCGGAGGGCTTGTCGCTCGTGCCGAAGTTGCTGTGCGACAGCAGTGCGGCCTTCGGGCTCAGGCCGAAGCGGCACATCTCCTGCGCGGCCATGATGGTGATCTCGGCCAGTTGCTCGGCCGTCGGGTCGTAGTTGACATGGGTGTCGACCAGCATGACCTGGCGGCCCGGCAGGATCAGCCCGTTCATGCAGGCGTAGGTCTTGACGCCGGCGCGCTTGCCGATGACCTGGTCGA
>JACCDX010782018.1_pt1 | contig 14019 bp, 14 predicted proteins | sample 7449681 | NCBI WGS metagenome assembly JACCDX01 (sample SAMN15323450, study PRJNA562643) | freshwater metagenome | isolation source: river surface water | place: USA:Blue River Watershed | collected 2017-08-18
CTAGACAAGAGGTTATAGCGAAGGTAGCACGCCTTCAGACAAGGTACGCCAAGCGCGACCAGCGTATGCGCGACGTGCTGTCCGTTCGCCAAGGAGACATCAGCCGTGTATATCCAGCTATGTTCTCAGAAGAATACCCCAAGCCTCTTGTTGCTAACTTTGTCGATGTAGCCGCACGTGACCTCGCAGAGGTAATGGCACCACTGCCATCCTTCAACTGCGCTGCTACCAATATGGTTTCAGACGCACAGCGTCGTATGGCTGACATTAGAACTCGAATTGCAAACTACTACGTTTCATTCAGTGAACTTGGTATCCAGATGTACCAGGGTGCTGACTGGTTTAACACCTATGGTATGTTGCCAGCGATTGTAGAGATGGATTACGAGAATAACAATCCACGCATTCGTCTACTAAACCCATTCGGAGTTTACCCAGAGATTGATAGATTCGGTAGAACTATCTCTCTAACACAGGTAGTACAAACAGATGCAGAGAGCCTAGCTGCTCAATACCCAGAGTTTGCTCGTGATATTCTTGGACGTTCATCTGTAGTATCAAGCTCTCCATATGTTTCATTAGTTCGCTATCACGACAAAGACCAAGATTTAATCTTCGTACCTGAGCGTGACAATCTAGTATTAGCTAATGTGCCGAATCCAATCGGTAAGTGCCTAGCTCGCGTTGCAGTACGCGCCTCAATCGATGGCGAAGCACGCGGCCAATTTGATGATGTTCTAGCGGTACAACTAGCACGTGCACGTTTCGCTGTTCTACAGATTCAGGCAGCTGAAAAGTCAATTCAAGCACCGATTGCCATTCCGCAGGATGTTCAAGAACTTGCTCTTGGTCCTGATGCAATTATGCGATCTGCAAACCCACAGGCAATCCGTCGTGTGCCGCTAGAACTTCCTAACGGTGTATTCACCGAATCAGGTGTTCTAGAGCGTGAACTACGTATGGGTGCTCGTTATCCAGAGACTCGTACTGGCGATGTATCAGCATCTGTTATTACAGGTCGTGGAGTTCAAGCGCTACAAGCAGGCTTTGATACTCAAGTACGTGCAGCACAAGCACAGTTTGCACGTTTGTTTATGGAACTTGTTTCACTTTGCTTCGAGATTGACGAGAAAATCTTTGGTTCAATCCAGAAGGAAATCAAGGGTGTCGATGATGGCACACCTTACAATATGAAGTACACACCAAGCAAAGATATTAATGGCAATTATGGTGTAGATGTTCGCTACGGAATTATGTCTGGTATGGATCCAAACCGTGCAATCATTGCATTGTTGCAGATGCGTTCAGACAAACTTGTCTCACGTGACTATGTACGCCGCGAGATTCCTATGGAGCTAAATGTTACGCAAGAAGAACAACGTGTTGACATTGAAGAGATGCGTGATTCTCTTCGTATCGCTGTTGCTCAGTACGCCCAGACTCTTCCAGCGCTTGCTGCACAAGGTCAAGATCCTTCGCAGATTGTTACTCGAATCGCCGAGGTAATCAAAGGTCGTCAAAAAGGCTTAGCGTTAGAAAACATTGTGGAGAAGGTATTTACACCAGAGCCACAACCAGAAGTACCAGTAATGGGTACAGAAGTTCCAGCAGCAGGCGCGGCCCCAGCACCTGCCTCGCAGCCAAACCAAGAACAAATGGCGGCCCCTGCTGCTGGCCCACAGTCTCGTCCAGATATCGGTTCTCTACTAGCGTCAATTACTGGCGCAGCCTAAGGGGGTGTAAAGATGAACAAAGGTGGTCGTGCAAAAGCTTCTATGGCAAAGCCAGTAGAAGGCAAGAAGGATACCTCTAAGCCAAAAGGCGGAAAGGTAGAGTTCGGAGTAATGCCAGCTGGTCGTAAAGGCAAGAAGGCTTAAGTTAATAGTGAAGGGATAGAGCGTGGACGAAGATAAAGATTATGTACCGCGCTCTATTACCTTGTCTGATTTTGTAGTAATAGTTACAGGTTTTTTCTTAAACATCATTAGATCATTTGAGATGTTAGCTGCAGAGATTTTAGAATTAAGTATTTATCATTCAAATAGAAAAACAAAAGTTTCCAGAGTTTGGGAACAGTTCACATCAGATTTAGAAAAAATACAGGAGGACAACAATGGCTGAGAATCCATTAGCAGGTGCATCAGGCCCTGGCAAGTTCTCCAAGAGAACAGATTTACCTAGCACTTCATACGGCGAAGGTGTTGAGACTAACGCGATTAAGAACGCTGCTCCACTAGCTGAAACTCCAAGTGCTAGACCAATGAGCCGTTCAGCAATGGGTATGGCTCCAAGTCAAATCACACCTTTATATGCACCTTCAGAGCGTCCAGATGAAGAAGTAACTTCAGGCGTAGCTATTGGACCTGGCCCTGGTCCTGAGGTTTTAGGTCGTGTACCTACACAAGCTCGTCTTTCAGACTCATTAGCACAGATGCTTCCTTACGATACTACAGGTGAAATCACTATCTTGTATCAAGAGGCACTTGCAAGAGGTAACTAATGTCAGACCTAAACGCAGCGGCAGCTGCAGCTGGTTTACCTAAGGATAAGCGTAAGGACATTGAGCGTCTGTCTAAGGCGATGGAAGCTCATCGTGCTCTACTTAACCTGCCTTCAACTGTTGCATCACAGGCTTATTCAACAAAGCTAACTCCAAACGAGCAGCAAGATCTAAAGAATAAGTTTGGCGAAGAGTCTCCAGAAGAGAAGCCTAATCGTGGTTGGCTAGGCACAGCTTGGCACTACACAGGCGGTAAAGTATTTGAGGCAGCACAAGCTCTATCTGACTTGTCTACTCGTGCAGCTCGTACGGGAATCATTGCCGTTATGGAAGGCAAGAACCTTGGCGATGCTTGGGATCGTGCAGAAAAAGATGGTCAAAAAGTATTTAATGAGAATCGCTTAAATGCAGCCGAAGAAAAGTTTGGTAAGACTCTAGTTGGTGTAGCTAAGAAGATTCGTCTAGCTAAGAATGCTGATGAAGTTGCAGAGCTTATGGCTACTGCCTCTGAAGAAGAGAAGTATTGGCTACAAATTTCAGACCGCACTCTTAAGAATCTAAACGGTGCAGATGCAGCTAAGCTACGCGCCGATAGAGATTTGTTTGATGACGCTATATCTGCAGTAAATGCAGCTCAGTATTCTCCAGGTCGTGCAGCAGCTAATATCCTAGATGCTTTTATCCCTGGTGATTTCTATAAAAACGGCTTCTTCTACAAGATGACCTCAGGTGCAGTAGATGCTGCATACCGTATTTTTGCTGACCCAACACTATTACTTGGCAAAGCTAAGCGTTTATATGATGTAAACAAGTACGCATATGAGGTTATCCTGGCTTCAGCCCGCAAAGGCGGAGATGATGCTGCTAGATACTTTGCTAAGCCACAGACTCAAGAGTTTTGGAATACCTATGGAGCAGAGCTACAAAAGCTTCGCAAAGCTACCGTAGATGGAAATAAAGAAGCTGCAGCTAAAGCGCGTGCTACCGCCACTCGTATTGCTCCAGAGTTTGGCCCAGCTATTATCAATCTATTTAATAAGGCTGAGATTTCAGATGTAAAGAGCGCACAAGCTTTCTTTGAGAATAGCGACGATGCTTTCAAGATTATGGGAGCTGGCACAGCTCGCCGTCGTATCTTGATGCCTAGACTAGATACAGCTCGCAAGGCTCGTATTGCTACCCTTACAACAGCTAATAAAGTTTTTAATTTAGATGATATCGGACCACAGCTAGTAGATGATTTCTTTGGATATCCAGAAACTCAGGATGGTATCTATAAGGCTGTAACTGAAGACCCAGCTAAGCTAATCGAAGCTGCCAGAGGTCTAAAGGTTAAGGGTGTAGATCGTCTACGTTTCTCAAGTGCTGACATTGCACGTCGTATTGACAACGCAAAGCGTAAGTTCACACGCATACCACTGTTCAGAGATGATACATTTGATGTAATGGCCCCAGATGCGCCTGAAAAAATGTTTCAGCTTGCTGCAGTCGTATTACCAACCCGTCAGGCACGTCTAGTTTCTGAGACATTCTCTGGAGTTGAAGAGGTCGGTAAGCGCAAAGAGATGTTCTATGGCTTATATTCAACTATCGCTGAGATTCGCGGTATGAATATGACTGTAGATGGACAGAAGATTGTCCGTCGTATGACAGGCAAAGGTCAAGTTAAGTACAGCATCGCTGGAACTGACGACTATATTGACTTTGGTTTACTGCCTAGCGAAATGAATAATTTCGTTACAGCGCCAAGCTTGCTAGATATTGACCGTGCTTCATCTCGTATCGGTTTGATACAGAGATTAGTCGGTGTTTCTAACTCTAAGTTTATGGAGAATGCTACCAACGCCTGGTCATTTTTGACTTTGGCTGGTCCTCGTTACGCTATCCGTAACTCTATCGAAGACTTAATGGTTAATATCGCTATCGGTGGTAGCCCTTGGGGTATCGCTAAGAACCGTTACCTAGCAACTCGCCTAAATACTGCAATGCGTTTGACTCCTGGCTTGACAGCTGCGGAGAAGTTCGCTGCAGAACCACTAGGTTTAGTAATGCGCTTCGTTAATAAGAGCGAAGCTGAGAAGTATGCTACAAAGATTAAAGATTATGACAAGGTTATTGCAGCAAAGCGTGCCAAGATTGCCGAGTATCAGTCAGCTATAAACAATCCAGCTACAGATCCTGCAAAGATTAGAGGATATAAAGCTGGAATCCGTCGTATCCGCAAGGAAATGGAAGGCGGAGTAGAGCAAGAAGTACGCAGGATATTTGCAGAGGCTCTAACTGCTGGCCGTGTACAGCGCTTTGCTAAACAAATTGGCGTTAAGAGCTTAGACGATGAAGGTTTAGAGCTATTAACCGAGCAGGTTCTATACGGTGATGTAGACAACCTATTGTCAATTATCTCCGAAGGTGGCTTTAACTTCGCTACTGGCGCTAACTATATCGACGCTTCCTATGATGCAGCTAAGGTGCTTGGCGTTAAGCAAGCTGAACTACGCATAGATCTAAACGGATTAAAGACTCAGTATGCTAGAGCAGCTGGTTCTCGTGGCTTTACAGAGATTGGTTTAACTCCAAACAATGAAGCTTCAATGATTGCCTGGATGCTACGTATCTCATTCTATGGTAATGACGAGCTAGGAGCTATTGCTCTAGCTAACGTAGCAGATGACGTAGAAGGCTCAGCAAAAGCTATCAGAGCTATCCGTGAGTGGATTACAGATCCTAAGAACAAGAAGGTTCTAGATGACGCTATAGTCTCATCTGGTAAGGATATATCAGTAGATGAATACGCACAGATTGTCTACAACCGCGCCAAATCTATTGTAGTACGTAGCGATAACGGCAAGGTAAATACTGAACTTCTCGATAAGATTCGCACCTATGACCCAGAACTAGACCGTTATGTAATCTCAGGCAAGCTAACGCTTGATGATTTGCCAGATGATCCTAATGCGATTCCAAGAACCGTAGTAGGTCCAGAGCTTGTACCTGTAGCTGATGTAAATAACTACACCTCACCTTTGATGCAAAAGGGTTGGGTATGGCTAGGTCTATCTACTGCTCGTATATCACGTCAACCGATGGCTCTATATGAAGTAACCAGAGTACGTAAACTAATGCGTGAGTCTGGCTTTGAGCAGGCATATCTAGATAACTTTGTCAATGGAATCACAGATCCAGATGCAAAAGCTGCAGCACTGGTTACTGCAAAGCGTGAGCTTGCAAAGCTAGCTGAAGAACGTGCTATATCTCAGATACTTCCATACGTAGATAACCCACTTATCCGTAGCCAAGTATCTTTCAGTGCTCGTAACTTTGCTCGTTTCTACCGTGCTCAAGAAGACTTTTATCGCCGTCTTGGTCGTATCGTTAGATATAACCCAGAAGCTATTCAGAAGATTGCTCTTACATTCGACGGAGTAGCACACTCTGGCTGGATTCAAGAAGATGATCGTGGTGAGAAGTACTTTGTATACCCACACTTTGCGCCAGGATACGCCGCAATGCAGGGTGTATTAACAGCACTAGGCATTCCACAGGACTTCAGAGTTCCATTCCCTGTACAGTTTGGTGCATCTGTAAAGATGCTATCACCATCACTTAACACAGAGTCTTGGTTACCTACATTCTCAGGCCCAGCTGCAGCTATCCCAGTAACTGTAGTACAGAATCTAGTTAATATCTTTGACCCAGGTATGGGAGATACTATCTCTCGTTACACCTTGGGTGAGTATTCAGTAGATCAAGGACTTGTATCTCGCTTAATGCCTGCACACGTAAACCGTGCGCTAGATGCTATGAGCCAGGATGAGCGTAACAGCCAGTATGCCTCTGCATATCGTAAGGCTGTAACCTATCTAGAGGCTGCAGGACAAGGTATTCCAAAGCGTTATGACGCAGAAGGTAACCTTATTCCACCTACATCTGGAGAGCTTGAGGCATACCGCGAGAAGGTACGTAGCACAACACTGGCTGTTCTAGCTACTCGCTTTGTATTCGGTTTCCTAGCACCTGCATCACCTTCAATTCAGCTCAAGAGCGATATGCAAGAGTGGATTCGTGACGCTGGTCAGGCTAACTGGAAGCAGTCCTGGAATGCTCTACGTGAGCAGTACGATGGAGATTACGACGCTGCAATGAAGCGTTGGGTTGAGCTATATCCAAACCAAGTTCCATATACTGTTGCAGAATCAGAGCGTAAGACTGTTGCATTCTTTGGCTTCGCTGAAGAAGCAGGCAAGTTCGTTGAAGATAACGAGCAGATGTTCAAGGATTTCCCAGAGGCTGCAGCATTCTTGATTCCACACAAAGGCGCATTCTCATTCGATGCCTACCGCACAATGGCTAATATGGGACTACGCAAGAGCAAGCGTGTTGAGGATTATCTACGTGAGGTTCAGACAGCATCTGACCTACAGACTTATTACACCAAGCGTAATGAGTATGAAGAGTCTCTAAAGTTCGCAGGTTCAGACTTTGCTCGCAGCTTAGCTCGTGAAGAGTTCAACACCTGGAAAGACAGATTCTTTGCTGGTCGTCCATTGGTAGCTGAAGAGCTAAACCAGGGAGCTGAAAAGCGTATCAAGACCCTGCAGGCACTAGATGACCTACAGAACTTCTTGGCTGACCCGCGCTATTCAAACATCCGTCCAGATACTCAGAATGTATTACGACAGATGAACAAAGCATTCGTTGACTATAAGACACAAAGAGAAATCTTTGAGTTAACTGGCGGTAATAGAGACCTAATCGCAACCATCAAAGAGTCAACACTACAGCAAATCAAAGAACTATCACTGTACAACGAAAACACCCAAGCAGCATTCGATGTGCTCTTCGGCAGATTATTGGATAGCTAGGAGATATACAGCAAATGGCAGAAGTAACTCTAAAGAGTTTCTTGGAGGATGACTCCGCAGTCAAAGCTGCTAAGAAGAAGCTCCAAGCTGCATCCGCAGAGCTTAACAAGCAGAAGGCTGCATTGGCAGCTGCAGATCGTGGTGGCCCAGGATTACGTGAGCAAGTACAGCGTCGTATTGAGGCAGCTCAGATTGCTTACGATGAGGCTAAAGCTAATGCTGATAAGGTAACCGTCAAGCGTACAACTTACTTCCAACAGAACAAAAAGAAGATCCGCACTGAGGCTAAAGCTGCAGATGTAGCTGAGGGCAAGCAAGAGCTTGAAGAGTTGCTAGCTCTAAAAGCACAAGGTATTACTAGCCCAGTTATTGATGCTCGCATTGCAGACGCTAGAGATAAGATTGCTGGCACTGGAAAGTATGCTCCAAAGCCAAAGGCTAAAGATGCTAACGCTACACCTGGAGATCAAGCTGAGACTGGCGCAGAGCGCGACTATCTAAAAGAAATCAATAGCGCGGCAACAGTAATCCGCAATATGACTCCTGCTGAGCGTCAAGATTTAGCAGAGCTATTAAAGGCTGCTGATTTCTACAAAGGTGCAGTGACTGGCGTATATACAGATGCTTTAGTTGAGGCATATCAAGCTTCTATTGCAGCTAACAAGGCTCGTTCTACATCTTGGGGCGAAGAAGTTTCTTGGACTGAATACATACAAGATAAGTCTAATGAGACTGCAGCTCTAAAAGGCGCAGGCGATGGAACAGGTAAGACCACTGGCACAGTAAGTATCTCAACTCCTACTGAAGCCGCTGCCAAAGTAGAGGCTATCTTTAAGTCAGAACTTGGTCGTCTACCAACCGCTGCAGAGCGTGACCAGTATGTAGCTGATCTTATTGCTAGAGAGAAAAAAGAATCTGCAATTACCAAGGTAACACCAAAGAAAATCGGTGGAGTTACCGTCAATGTTTATACAGGTGGCTTTGATAAAGACCAGTTCCTAAAGGACAAGGTTCGTAAGCTCCCAGAGTACAGCGAAAGCAAAGCTGCAGCACGTACATTAAATGTACAGAATTTAGCAACCACAGCTCTAGCTAATGGCATTAACTTAGACACCACATTTGGCCCAGATGTAGTAGCTGGATGGGTTAAGCGTGTAGAGAATGGCGAAGACATTGACATCTTCAACAACCTTATCCGCAAGACTGCATCAGTAGGACTACCAGATAACCTAGTTAAGTTAGTTGATTCAGGTGTAAACCTAGATGCTATCTATGCTCCATACAAGAGAAGTATGGCTGCCATTCTGGAGATTCCAGAAAGCACAATCACTCTAGATGACCCAACATTACGTGGTGCTATTGGACCAGATAAGCCAATGACTATATTCGATTTCCAGAAGCAACTCCGCAAGGATGCTCGCTGGCAGTACACCGACCAAGCCCGTGAAGAGGTATCTAGTGCAGCACTTAAAGTACTTCGTGACTTTGGATTCCAGGGGTAATAAATGAGAATCGTAGGTAGAGGCGACGCTTTATTAGATAGCGATGCTACAACAGGCGTAGGAACCCGTAGTGGTTCAACGCTAGATCCTAAGCGTATGACAGCTAAAGAGCGCAAAGCTGTACGCGCTAACTTGTCAGCACAAACAAAGAAGTTGACAGAGGCTCCAGCAGCTAAGGCAGCTGAGACTGCAATCAAGGAAGCTGAAGGCACAAAGACTGCTGAAGAGATTGATAAAGAAATCAATGCTATGGCAGAGCAGGCAACTGCAGATGCCAAGCTAGCTCAGATAGCTGCTAACCAAGCTCGTATTCTAACTGGTCAACCTATTGAGGAAGACGAAGAAGATGGCGGAACGACTTTAACAGCTGCAGACATCCAGAAGATGATGGCTGATTTCTATGCCTCAATCCAAGCTGATGCTATGGCCCAAAAGCGTGAAGCTGCAGAGTCTGCATACAACCTACTATTTGATGAGTTCAGCCGTTATGGTCTAGGCGCTCTAGTAAGCCCATTGAGAAAGTACATCGAAGATGGAATCTCAGCAGCAGAGTTTACAATCCGTCTGCGTAACGAGCCAGCTTACAAGAAGCGCTTTGCAGCTAATGAGTCTCGTATTCAAAAGGGATTACGTGCTTTATCTGAGGCTGAGTACATTGGTCTAGAGGATCAGTACCAAGACATTATGCGTCGTTACGGTATGCCTGAAACTTACTACAAGCAAGAGAAAGATCCAGTAACTGGCATTATGTTACAGCCAGGGTTTGAGAAACTAATCGCTGGAGATGTATCTGCGGTAGAACTAGAAGACAGAGTTCAGACTGCATATGACCGCGTTATCAACGCTAACCCACAGATTACTCAGACTCTCCGTGAGTTCTATCCTGAGATTTCTAATGGCGACATTCTTGCCTATGCACTTGACCCACAGAATGCTATCAACAATATCAAGCGTAAGGTAACTGCTACCGAGATTGGCGCAGCTGCCACAGGCGAGCAACTAGCAACTGGCCGTACCCGTGCTGAGGAACTAGCAGCACTAGGTGTAACTGGTCAGCAATACCGTCAAGCAGCTCCAACAATTAAAGAAGCTGCAGTTACAGGTGCAAGACTTTCAAGCATCTATGGAGATGAGAGGTACGGACAAGCTGAGGCTGAAGCCGAACTACTCGATATCGCTGGCGCTGGAGAAGCGTCAAGACGACGCAAGAAACTGACAGGACTAGAGACAGCACAGTTCTCTAAGGCTTCAGGACTTGCAAGAGGCGCATTGGGCGGAAGCTCAAGAGGCGCAATTTAAGGCCTGCTAACGGAACGACTGGCCCGTTAGAGAGATAACAAGACCAGAAGTGGGAGCCATACGAACCTTCCCCAAGTCGTATGAGGCCCGCGAAACCAACTAACCAAGGGAGAAGGACCTATGTCCAACTATGACTACGAAGACGACGACTTTGATACCGATAACGGTAATGATCTCGTCAAACAACTGCGCAAAGCAAATAAGCAAAAAGAGAAAGAACTAGCTGAAATTAAAGCTCAGTTTGAAAATCTTTCTAAAGCGCAAAGAGAACGAGCAATCAAAGATGCCCTCGCTAGTCGCGGGGTAAATAGCAAGATCGCTTCATTTATCCCACAGGATATAGACCCAACTGAAGAGTCTGTATCTAAATGGCTTGAAGACTATGCCGATGTTTTCGGTATTCAAGTCCCAGAAACACCCCAGAAACCTAATGTAGATCCAGCTCAAGCTGCTGCTTATCAGAAGATGACAGGCGCAGTAGAAAGCGGCCAAGCACCAATAGCAGCCGACGACATTATGCGTCGACTTATGAATGCAAATAGCCGTGAAGAGCTAGATGAAGTCATTAGAAGTTCTGGACTCTAATCCGATCCTATTGAAAGGCTAATGCTAAAATGGCACTACCAGGTGGCACAATCACTGGCGTAACCGAAATTAGCAACTTGGTCCAGACAGCGTATGATCAATACGTCCGTATGGCCCTTCGCTCCATTCCTGTAATGCGTGCGATTGCTGATGTTAAGCCAGTACAACAGGCAATGCCAGGATCGTCAGTTGTATTCTCCATCTACTCAGATCTTGCTCAGGCAACATCTACTTTGACGGAAGAATCTGACGTTTCCTCAGTTGCTCTTGGAAACCCATCACAGGTTTCTGTAACTCTTAACGAGTACGGCTCAGCCGTAACAACAACCAAGAAGTTGAACCTAACTTCTTTCAACGATGTAGATGCAGCTCTTGCAGACATCATCGCTTACAACGCTGCTGATTCTATCGACTCAGTAGTTGCTTCTGTTCTAACAGGCGGAACCAACGTTCTATACGGCGGCAACGCAACTTCAACAAACACCATCGACGCATCTGACACAATCACTGTTGCAAAGATCCGTCAGGCTGTAACAGAGCTTCGCACCAACAAGGCATTGCCTCGCATTGGCGAACTCTACGCTGCATACCTACACCCACGTCAGTCTGCTGACCTACGCGCTGAGACAGGAACTGGTGGATTCCAGGAACTATCCAAGTACGTAGATCGCACACCATTCGTTGCTGGTGCAGTCGGCGTAATCGAAGGTGCATTCGTTGTCGAAACACCTCGCGTTCCATTCGCAGCTAACTCAGGATCAGTCAACGTCTACAAGGCTGTTGTTGCTGGTCGTGAGGCTCTTGCTGAGGCAATGGCACAAGACATCTCAACCGTAATCGGTCCAGAAATCGACGCTCTACGTCGTTTCCGCACCATCGGTTGGTACTACTTCGGTGGATTCGCACGTCTTCGTGAAGCGGCTCTATACCGCATCGAGACTGCTGCAACCAACGGCTAGTTAGTTGATTGACTGTCGAGCATCTGGCCCATCAGTCCAGGTGCTCTTCAGTGAGTTCACTAAGGAAGGAACAAATGCCATACACACTTGTAACACCTTGGCTCAACCAAACTTGGATTGAATCAGGCGAAGAGCAATCACCTTATGCTCGCATTGCTGGCAGAAGAATTACAGGTGGAACACGCAATGGAACAATCCCTGTAAATATCACAGATGTTCCTAGAGGCATCACCTTGATTGTCAATGGAACTACAGTTACTGAAAGCAGAACACCAAGCCAGGATGCACTAGCAGCTGCGACTGCTTACTACCTTGGTGGTCACACATATACCTTGTCCGATGCTGAAGCCCAAGTCTTAATTGATGCAGGCTATAGCTCCTACCTAACACCGATAGCCTAATGACTAAAAACCCAAACTGTTCAAGCGGATGTAAAACACAAGATCACGAATCTTATGCTGATTGTCTTAACTCAAAGAACACAGGCTTTGCAGGGTGCTTCCCTTCCAGGCAAGGCTGGGATAAAGACAAAGAAAAGAAAGATAACAAAGAACTCGACTCCTATTGGTCAGCAGTAAAGCAAGGCATTGAGCCACGCTCTACTAGACAGAAGGATATCGATGCAGCAGTAAAGATATCCAACGAAGGTGGCAAAGCTTTCGACGGAATTAACCTCAAATACAAGGAGTAGCTATGGAAAAGATGATGAAGGATTATCTCAAAGCTGAGATGGCCGATGAGATGTCAGAGCAAGATGAATACTTCAAGCCATACCCAGCAGATAGCAACGATAAGCCATTTATGACTTATGACAAGTTGCAGACAGGCGCACCAGGAAAGTCAGTAAAATGAAGAAGGCTAAGGGCGCTAAGAAGGTTGAGAAAGTAATGCGCGAGTTTAAGGGTGGAACTCTTCACTCAGGCAAAGGTGGACCAGTAGTTAAGAATCGCAAGCAGGCTATTGCTATCGCTCTATCAGAAGCTGGAATGTCTAAGAAGAAAGCTGTAAAACGTGGCAGCAAGAAAAAGTGATCCACGTCTTGCACGAGCTGGCGTTGCGGGCTTCAACAAACCCAAGCGTACGCCTTCTCACCCAACTAAGAGCCACGTCGTTGTCGCCAAAGAAGGAGACAAAGTCAAGACAATCCGATTCGGGCAACAAGGAGTAAGTGGTGACAAGAAACCAACTGCTAGACAAAAGTCCTTCAAGGCAAGACATCGAGCCAATATACAGAAAGGCAAGATGAGCGCAGCTTACTGGGCAGATAAGGTGAAATGGTGAAGAAGAAAGCATTCTGGGAAACAGAGAACCCAAAGAAGAAATCTAAAAAACTAACACCAGCGCAGAAAGCTGCAGCTAAAGCAAGAGCTAAAGCAGCTGGTCGCAAGTATCCAAACCTTGTAGATAACGCAGCAGTAGCTAAAAAGAAAAAGAAGTAAGGAGATATAAGTGGCACTGGGAGTAGCAGGCACAACACTATTAGACGAGCTTAATCGTCTTGCTAACGGTGGCACATATCCTGCCACAAATACTTATGACGAAGCGGCGGCAGCTCGTGCCTGGGCTGCAGCACGCACAGTCACATTAACCGTAACTGACACTGTAGGAGTGTTGAATGAAATTGCTGGCCTGGCTCGTGCGTCTTGGCTTGACTATAGCGGTGTATGCAATTACCTCGCTAGCACTACTGGCTTACCTGCAGCGGATGCTCTCAGAAGGATCTCATCGTGACGACACTGAATGATATGATTAACGAAGTCCTGATCAATATGCAGGGCTACACACTAAACCAAGATAGAACTACTTACCTATCTGCTCCAGTAACAACCACAACTTCATCCAGTGCTGCTCCTACTATTCTTGCTTTCGGTTCTACCGAGAATATCGGCAAGGGCATTATCGAAGTAAACAATGAATTGATGTGGGTTGACTCCTATGACAAGGTTGCCAACACTGCAACCGTTGCTCCATATGGCCGTGGCTATCTAGGCTCAACAGCTACTACCCACGCTGTAGATTCCAAGGTGACAATCTCTCCAACATTTCCTCGCTTCGTAGTACAGCGTGCAATCAACGATACTATCGAGTCAATGGGCAGCACAATCTATGCTGTCAAGCAAACCCAGTTCACCTGGAACGCTGCTCAGAATACTTACGACCTGCAAGGTCTAGAAATCCAGCACATCCTGTCAATGGCTTGGCAGTCAGTTGGCCCATCTCTAGAGTGGCTACCAATCCGTCGCTACAGCTTTGACTCATTCCCAGACACAGCTGAGTGGGGTTCAGGCTCTCAGACAGTTTCTATCTATGAC
>JACCDX010937051.1_pt1 | contig 14018 bp, 11 predicted proteins | sample 7449681 | NCBI WGS metagenome assembly JACCDX01 (sample SAMN15323450, study PRJNA562643) | freshwater metagenome | isolation source: river surface water | place: USA:Blue River Watershed | collected 2017-08-18
CGTCAGATAATACAGATATGTTTGAGCCTTATGGTTTAGCCGTTGGAACTGACAGTTTATTTGTAGCTGATTTGAATAACAGATTGCTAACAATCAACAAATTTTCTTCATATAATTCATCTAAGGGTCTGAGTATACTTACTTCATCCTTTAACTCTGTCGATAATCCTACAGGTATTTATATCGATTTAAATAATAATGACAGACATTACATTGTTGATAAAAATAATAATAGAATTTCTACTTACACATACGATGGTACACTCATATCGCATTATGGAAGTTTTGGTATTGGAAATACAAGTTTTTATGCACCAACTTCTATTGTATTGAATACATCATCTTCTTTAGCTTGGATTGTAGATAGTGGTAATTTAAGAGTTGCAATGCATAGCTTGCCATTTGGAGTATCTTCTTTCAAAGATTCTGAGACAGCAACAGCTACATGTACATCTATAGCCAATGGAAATTCCAAATTATATGTTGTTGACAATGGAAGTAACAATGTAAGAATTTATACATATACATCAAGCACTGTGAGTTATTCAACAACCTTTGGTGGGACAGGATCTAGTAATGGATATTTTAACTCGCCTTATGGGGTTGCAGTAAAATCTACAGGTGATATTCTAGTTACCGACACTGGCAACAACAGAGTAAGTGTATTCAATTCTTCTAACTCTTGGCAATCAAACTTTGGATCATCAGAATTAAATGGACCGCTAGGCATCCACGTTGATGAAACTGACAAGGTTTATGTTTCAGATTCAACATCTATTAAAATTTATAATTCTAATTACCAATTTATAGAAGAACTTAATTCTTCATCATTATTATATCAAAATGGAAGTTTCAATAATCCTGTAGCTTTATCAACTTTTATTAAAGATAATGATAAATATTTATCTGTTGCAGACGAATATAACGACAGAATCAATCAGAGAAAATATGCATACGCTAATGTCTTAAGCTTTGATGCTACAAATTTTGATAACGCAACTATATCTGGTATTTATTCTGACGGGACATATGTGTACATCGCTGATAAAGCAAATGATAAAGTACAAAGAACAAATACGAGTGGAGTTTTAGATTCAGAATTTGGATCTTCGGGCACCGGAGCTAGTGAGTTAAGGGCTCCCACAAGTATAAGTATTGATTCAACAGATCAGATATATGTTGTTGATTCAGGAAATAATAGAATACAGGTATTCAGTGAATCAGGCGGTACATATACTCATGTTACGTCAATAGGAAGTGCAGGAACGGGTAACACACAATTCTTAACTCCTTTAGACATAAGCATTGATTCTTCAGATTATTTGTATATTGCTGATAATGCTAATGGAAAGGTTAAGATACTTGATGACGCATATGCTTATGTAGATTCAATAACATTGGCATATAACCCTGAAAGTGTTGCAATTGATGAACTGAATAATCAAATAGTAATTTGTGGCGAAGATAAAATTTCAATTTATGATTTAGCTACATATACAGAAATTGCAACTGTTACATCAAATTCTGCTGGTGGAGATAACCCTAAGTGTATAAGCGTTAGAATTGATCAAAATAACGATTATTTAGTGGCTGACACAGTAAGTGGTTACATATGGAAATATTCAAAGGATTTGACATTCTTATATGGCTTAGATTTGCTAACTAGTGATAGCTTAAGGGCTATTGCTACAGATGGAAGTTATATTTATGTCGGTCAAATAAATCTTGGATCACTTTATGAAAAACAAGTGTACAGTGTAAAATTTCATGGATCAGAAGTAGCGAGTTGTAAAATATTTTTAAATAGTGCATATTGTACTGTTATTAACAGTGCAGGACAAATATCAGATAATGAACCAATATCAAATTATTTTAAGGTAATTGCGTGTACGTTTACAGAAGATAATTCATCTATTTATGATACCACATCATCCTGGACAGATATTACAGATGGTTCAAGTTTCGTACAGATTGCAAGTAGTGGAACAACTTTAAATTCTAAATTTGATTCATATACAGATTTGCTTGGAATAGCTGTCGTGCCAAATAATTCGGAGTCTATTACGGGTCTCCAAGTTAGAAACATACAGTTGATAGCAGAGTTCCAAACAAAAATGCCTGACACATCAGGTTTTGTAACTCCAAGGCCATATTAAAGGTGGAGAAATTTTATATATTTAAATATAAAATATAAAATAAATAAATTTAAGTATTAGTTAAACCTGTCAATTTCAGCAGGTGCTAAAATTAATAAATTATAAATCTAAATCAATTGACAAAACAGCACAGAGAGAATTCAATGCGAACAATCGAAGCACAATTACACGACTTATTATTGGATATTGTACCTGACCAATACTCATTGACCAGCCAGGCCAAGATTATTGCAGAGGCTACAAGCGTTTTTGAGTCAAAGCAAAATGTTAAAACTGCATCAAGAACTGAGACAGGACTGATCAAGGCCTTGTGGACAGCTTTAGCATCTCTTCAGCTAGAAGAGGATTATGAAGATAGCTCAATAGATTTTGTTGATGGTGTTGGTTTAGATCCAAGTCAAATTGTAAGAAGTGCGTGTCATAGCATTAAATCAAATAATAAAATCAAAATGTCAAAGATTGCAATGGAAATCATTAACAATGACGATCTTGAAGTTTTCTTTGATAATAAAGATAATTATATTGATAATGGCACCTACAACATAGATGACTCAGCTGACGAAGAAAGACATCCAGATGATGTGTATAGGTCACCTGGGGAGCCTAAAAGCAGAGCTGATTCCAGGATGATTGGTTAATGTTTAAAAAAATAGCTCAAGAAGTCCCACCACCTGCTCCAGCACCAGCTCCAGCGCCTGAAGCTGCGCCAGCTGCTCCTGTTGATTTGGGGATGCCCGCAGGTCTTCCAGACTTGGGTTCTATGGGTTTACCTTCTCCACCACCAGCTCCCTCTGCTCCAATGGCATCTCCTACAGGAGGAGAAAGGCAAGAGATTCTTTCTCCTATCGAATCGATTTCACAAATTTTTTACGATATGGATGTTGCCAATTTTGTAGAAAATAATTTGCACATCAATGCGAATGAATTAACTAGAAAAATATGGTTAGATTATGGTGGAAAAGAAAATGGAAGATCTGACAAAACAAAAGTTGGTCAGAGAACTGAAGAAGCTACAAATATAGAACCAGACCAAGCTAAAAAAGAAAGAGATGAAACAGAAGACTCTAAGTGGGAAAGATTAAAATCTGGAAAGACAATAGAGGATATCATTTCTTATGCAGATTTAGGTAAAATGGTAGAAGGCATTATATTTGGTGTTGTTCAAAAAGTTTTTTCTGCAGGGCAAGCACCTGCTGGTGGTGCTGGTGGCGGAATGCCATCATTTGCATCAAATAAAGCAAGAATTATAATTGCAAAAAATCTTGAAAGAGAATATTTATTTAAGCAATCTGATACGATGATTAAAGAAATTATAAATAAAATAAACCTCCAATAGGAGGTTTATACTTTTTTGTGCGTTTTGAAACGATAATATTATATCACAATCTGAAAAGGTTAATATTATGGTTCAACAAACACAAGACACAATCCAAGTTCTCAAGGGCCTTGAGGCAGTTAGACTTCGGCCCGGTATGTACATTGGTGGTACAGATAAAAAAGCTTTACACCACATCCTCTGGGAAGTTTTTGATAACTCAGTAGACGAACACATGTCTAAGGACCCAAATGGTCAGCCTTATTGTTCACAAATCACTGTAACCATCGAAGAAGATGGAGAGACCGTTAGCGTTTCAGATAATGGACGAGGGATTCCAGTAACAGTTCACAGTGAGTATGTCAATGAGGGTATTACCCAGCTTGAGTTAGCTCTAACCAAGCTTCATGCAGGTGGTAAATTTACCCATGATACTGCTACAGGTGGTTTGCATGGCGTTGGCGTATCCTGTGTGAATGCTGTATCGGATCAGCTTACAGCAATTATCAATCGTGATGGTGGTCAATTCAGACAGACGTTCTCAAGGGGTATTCCTGCCAGCAAAACTGAGCGCATTGGCGACTCGAAATCTCACGGGACAACTATTACCTTTCATCCTGATAAAGAAATTTTTACTGACACTATCAAATATGATGAGGAAATGATTATTGCACGACTCAGAGAGTCAGCAATGCTTAACGGTGGCTTATCTATTAAATTTATTAATAAAGCAACTGGTAGAAAAGAAAATCTTCTTTATCAAAGTGGTATAGCCGATTATGTAAAATATTTGGCATCTAACAAAAGTGGGCTTTATCCTTCTGAAATTATTTCAGGACAAGGCAAATATAAGCATGCACAAACAGGAAAGACTGTTGAAGTCAGTTTTGCTATGCAGTATGGCGAAGATGATGCTGAAACTATTAGAGTTTATGCTAATAATATTTTTAATCCAGACGGCGGAACTCACTTATCAGGATTCAAAACTTGTTTAACTCGCATTATCAACCAATATGCTAGAAGCTCTGGCGCATTAAAGGAAAAGTCACCAAATCTTTCTGGAGATGATATCAGAGAAGGCATCATCTGCGTTATTTCAGTTCGCATTCCTCAGCCACAATTTGAGTCTCAAACTAAAGTAAAGCTTGTAAGTAATGAGGCTGAAAGTGCTGTAAACACAGTTGTGTCTGAATATTTGATTGATTTTTTTGATAAGAATCCTTCCATCATATCTCAGATTGTAAAGAGAGCTGTAACTGCACAAGAGGCCAGAGAAGCAGCAAAGAAAACTCAAGAGATGATCAAGAGAAAGTCTGTTCTTGGTAAGTCTTATAGACTTCCTGGTAAACTTTCTGACTGCAATAGTGAAGACAGAAGTCGAACAGAATTGTTTCTAGTTGAAGGAGATTCTGCTGCTGGTCCTGCTGTAAATGGTCGTGACTCTGAATATCAAGCTGTACTTCCTCTTAGAGGTAAAATTATCAATGCAGAAAAGCATGATTTAGCATCTTTGCTTAAGAATCAGGAAATTCAAGATTTGATTTCGGCAATCGGCACCGGTATATCTATCGGAAGTGAAGATAATGATTTTGATATTAGCAAATTGAGATATGATAAGATTGTTATTCTTACCGATGCTGACGTAGATGGTGCTCACATTTCTACTCTAATTTTAGCATTTTTCTACAGACTCATGCCTGAGCTTATCATGCAAGGACATATTTATTTGGCAAAGCCACCTCTGTTCAGAATCAAAGCTGGAAAAGAAATGCACTATGCTTTCACAATTGAAGAAAGAGATGCAATAACTGCTAAAATCAAGGGCAAGGCAGAAGTCACCCGATTTAAAGGCCTTGGTGAAATGAACTTTGATGAGCTTCGTGATACCACTATGCACGTTAAAACACGAAGATTAATTAAGGTAGATGTTCCTGACAAGTATGAAGCGGATAATATGCTTTCAGTCTTGATGGGAAATAATATAGCCGCAAGAAAAGAGCATATCGTTGAAAAATCTCAACAGCGCTCATCACAAATGGCAATTTAAGGAAAATAAAAATGGCAAGAAATAAAGCAACAATACAACAAGTAGAAGACGATTTTATTGAAGAAATCGAAAAAGCGCCATTTCCAGATCTTATTGATGAAAGATATATGAATTACACCTTCCATGTGATGGAAGATCGTGCAATTCCAGATGCTAGAGACGGTCTAAAGCCTGTTCAGCGTCGTATTCTTTACGGAATGAAGGATCTTGGAAGCAAAGCTTCTGGATCAACAACTAAATCTGCAAAGATCGTAGGTCATGTCATGGGTAATTACCACCCACATGGAGACTCAGCTATTTATGAGACTCTTGTTAACATGACTCAGGATTGGAAAGCTAGATGTCCTCTAACAGTTGGGCAGGGAAACTGGGGATCTATTCATGGTCACCCAGCTGCTGCACAACGTTACACAGAGTGTAAGCTTTCTAAGTTTGGTGAATTTGTCTTAGATGATGTCAATAATGATGTTGTGGCATTTGAGCCCAATTACAATGACGAACTATATATGCCAACAGTTCTTCCATCAAGATTGCCTAATTTATTGGTTAATGGAACTTCCGGTATTGCGGTTGGTGTTGCCACAAAGATTCCACCTCATAATTTGAACGAGATTTCTAAGTTAGTCTCAACTTATATTGAGAACAATGGCAGTCTCTCAATTGATGAAATTGTAAGTTTAGTTCCTGGCCCTGATTTTCCAACAGGTGGTATCATCAGAGGGCAAAAGGGCATTAGAGATTACTATGAGTCTGGAAGAGGCTCGGTGGTAGTTGACGGCATTTATGAGATTGTTGTTGATGATAAAGGAAGACAGCAAATTGTCATCACAGGTTTGCCTTATGGCGCAAGTCCTGCTGAATTAGCTTCTAAGATTGAAGAGCTAGTTCGTGATAAGAAAATTGATGGGATTGATGACCTTAAAGATCTCTCTCATGGCAAGAATGGTCAAACACACATAAAGATTGTTGTTTACGTTGCAAAGAATGGCAATGCTAACCTTATTGTAAATCAGCTGCTTAAAACCACAAATCTTAGAATGTCATTCAATGTCAATAATACTGTTACTGTTGGCAAAAGAATTATTGAAAATGCTCCAATCCTTAAGCTTGTAGATATTTTTGTAAGTCATCGTAAAGTTGTTCTTATAAATAAATTTACTGCTGAGCTTGCTTCTAATGAAGCCAGAATGCATATCCTTGAGGGATTGGTTGCTGTAAGTTCAAGAATTGATGAAGCAATTGCACTAATCAGAGCTTCAGATAATCCAGGGCAAGCATTAGAGAAGTTAATATCAAATGGTCTTGTTAAAACTGAAGAACAGGCCAAGGCAGTTCTTAATATTACACTTTCAAGATTGACTAAGCTTGAGGCTGATAGATTACTTCAAGAAAAAGATGAATTATCTAAGCGCAATGAATGGTTGACAATGATGCTCGGTAATGAAAAGAAGATTCTTAAGCTTGTTGCTAAAGAGACTGAAGATGTTGCAAAGCAAGTTGGAACTGAAAGAAAGACTACTATTGGTTCGTCTCCAGATGAAATTACCACCGAAGACCTTATCCCAGAAGAACAATGTGTTATTTCTCTTACAAAAGACGGATATATCAAAAGATTACCACTGTCTGCTTACAGAGTACAGGCTCGTGGTGGTAGAGGTGTTACAAATCTTTCAAAGGCAAACGAAGAAGCATCTGAAATATTTACAGCATCAACTCACCAATTAATTTTATTCTTCACTAATACTGGTCTTATGTTCAAAAAGAAGGGTTATGAAATACCTGAATTTTCAAGAACCCACAAGGGTATTCACTTGGCTAACCTACTCGATCTTGGCCAAGAAGAAAGAATTGCTGGATTTATACCGATGAAAACTTTGGATGCCGATGGTTTTATTGTAATGGTAACCAGAGGCGGTAAGATCAAAAGAACTCCAATCAGAGAATACGACACTGCTCTTAAAACCAAGGGACTAAAGGCTATTCAGCTTGGAGAAAAGGATGAAGTAGCATATGTTGATCAAACTGATGGAGTTAAAGATGTATTCTTGGTAACTTCACATGGAAAGGCAGTAAGATACTCTGAAGATAACGTCACTATTACAGGCAGAGCAACTCAGGGCGTAAAGGCCATGAATCTTTCAGACCATGACTCGATTGCACAATTGCTGGTATTGGGTGCAAATGAAAATCCAGATATCTTGGTGGCAACATCACAAGGTTTTGCCAAGAGAACAAATGCAATTGAATATAAATCAACATCTGGTAGAAATGTAAGAGGCGTGAATACAATTGATCAAGTCAAGTTTGATAGAAATGGACATATTGTATCAGCAAGTACAGTGTCTGATGGAGACTCTTTGATTGTATTAACTAAGAAAGGTCAAATCATACAGATTCCTGTAGATGAAATACGTTCCACTGGGAGAAGTACTATGGGTGTAAGAATAGTCAAATTAGATAACACTGATGCCCTAACTGCTATAACCAAGGTAACCGATGGAGTAGCACAAGCTGAAAGGCTTGCAGAAGAGACAATGTAAGTAAGCCCCGCGAAAGCGGGGTTTTTCTTTATAGGGCTATTTAAATAAGTTATAGAAAAATTGAGATATGGCAAGGAAAAAGAAAAGTAGTGTGTTTGTACCACTAGGTGATCCAACAACAATATCTCCAGGTTTGAACTCTAGAATGGAAGTAGCTACAGGCTTCTTGATTCGTCATGTCAGAATTAATGGAAATCCAATTTTCATTGACAGATTTGATGTTCAACCAAAGCAAGAAATAGAAGTAAAATGGTATATTCAAGGCGGACCTAGAGCATCCATTGCTAATATAGGCAAAAAATGGGTAGAAGGACAAATGTCATTCCCCGCTAGAGTTGACAGAGATGGTCTCTTGCCTCAAGCCATAAGAGACATACTTATTAACTCTGAATATCCAATTCAATCTTTAAGAATAGATACTAACCACACATTATCTTATATGGGGATAACAGCCGAAAATGGTGGTAGCGATGATAATACATTATTATCACTTGATGATGTAGTTGTTAGATCTTGCACAATTTCAGTTTCTCCAAATAGTGAAGTTAAAATTAATGTAAGTTTCTTTGGAACCATTGATGCAAATATTGCTGGAAATTATATCACTCCAGAAGATACAGAAATTGGCAGAAAATTAACTTGGAATGATTGCGATGCATCAAGATATAGCTCTGCAATGAGAACTGTATCACTTTTGGAATTTACAATAGAAAACACAATCGAAGATGCAGTGTTTTTAACTGCCATGGACGAACAAAGATCAGATCAAATTAAACTATTCGGTGTAAAGCAATGTAAATGGTCTGGTAGATATGAAGAAATTCTAAGACTGGGAGCAGAAACAGAAAATTTCTTTCATGGTGGATGGAAAGTTGGAGAAAATGTAAAGTTCGATTTTGGTGGTATAAAGTTTTATACTAGAGTGCCACTATTCGAAATGACAGACCAACCTTTAACTGCTTCTATGATAGTAAGAAAGTCAAAATTTATTTCCCTCACCTCTCCTAGCCAAAGCAATCAACAAGGAAAATTAATTTATTTTCCAGAAGAAGAAATCTGAACCTTTGTTTTTGATTTACTTTGCAAAATTTAAAAAATTGCAATTGATGTTTTAAAGGAGAATAATCCAATGCCAGTAAGAAATAAACTTTACGGTGTTTACAAGTTGCTCGAACTTGGTGGTAACAAGTATGTAGTCGAGTCAGCAAACAGAAACCGTACCATGGACGCACAGCCAAAGAACTTCGTTCAGGGAACAGCTAAAGCCCGTATCATGGACGTTGGCGGCCTCCAAGAAGAGATTTCAGTTAACCTTCCTATCCTTGTAGGTGGTGGTGCAAATCTCGATGGAAGAAGCCTTGTAAATACCTATATCGCTAGAGCTCTCGATGAAACCAACGAAACTCTACCATTGATCACAGGTGCTACAATTAAGGTTGGCCAAGAAGGTGCATCAGTTAGTGCAAACTTCCTCTCAGACGGTCGCCCTTCTTCAGGTGCTTTCAGAGTTACAAACTTCCCAATTGATAGCGTTCCAGGAAAGCCACTTGACCCAACATATTCTGACCCAACCAGAGTAGCTCGTTTCTATGACTTCAGATGTAGAATCGGTGGAATCATCTACTACATCATGGATGCTACAATTGAAATCAGAGTTAATACTGAAAAGAGATACTTTATCGCAGGTGCTGAAAATACATGGGGACAAACTCAGTTTGTAGCGGCTGGAATGAATACAAACCAGAACCCACTTGCTTCAACAGATACAAACAACCCATATAACTTTGGTACTCAGTTCCCATTCATCGGTGTAACTGGTATTCAGGTTTCTGGTAGTGGCACAGCTGCTGTTGAGCTTTCAGACTATTCTGTTCCTGTAGACTACGACTTCGAAGACTACGGTACAACACAAAGAAAATGGGAAGCTATCAACGTTGACCTTTCTTCAGACGGTGGTGGTGATGGTAACCATTACGAACTCACATGGCAAAGACCAGGTGAAGTTAGAACCGCTGCTGATCAATTAGGTGATCCTACAGCTCAGGGCTTCTTGCTCGAAATCTGGAACCCTAACAAGCAGGGTGGTGCAGGCTGGGAAGCTCTTCTTAGCACAGCTATTCTTGACTTATCTAATGCCCTTGTAACCAAGTCTGACTTTAGAGTATCTGTTGGTATTCTTACAGTTAACTTTGGATTCATCAACTGGGTCAAATAATTTTATATTATTTCAGTTGACAAAATTAAACCTCCCCTTTATGGGGAGGTTTTTTATTCTTCATACTCTTCGAATTCTTGTTCAAAATTGCTAAAGTCTTCCATTTCTTCAAAAGCTTTTTTTGTAATTTTAAATTCAGCTTCTTTCATTGATCCAAGAACCAATCCATCTCCAGCACTCATAAATTTATAAATTACTCTATCTTTATGGTCGCTCCACTTAAGTCTTGAATAGACCATATCTCCAACTTTGGCCTCAATAACAATTTGTAATAAATCAAATTTAATAAGATCCATTGTTTCTAAATACATTTGATAAATATTTTTTATGTGAGTATTTTCAAAACATCCTGATTTCACAAAAGTAAACATTGTGCCTTCTAATGCATTTAATTCAAATCCAAGCGTTTTATTATTGCAAGAAAATAATGCTATGGCTTGAGCTTCCTGGGTGTCAACAGCAAGTTTAACAAATTCCATATCATATAACTCATAATCAGCGGTGGACTTAAGATGTCTTAAGAATTCACTATCTGACGGTACTTTTTCAATCATGATTACACACCTTACAAGAAATACAAAGCTTATTATTAAGCCAATGCGATAACGCCATGGAAAGTCCACCTGCTACAAGAATTATAACGCCTTGGTAACCCCAGTCATTTTCATGGGCATATCTGCCTAAAATAAGTAAACCTAAACCAACACTTAGTAGGATGCTTACTCTTTTATCTCTGTGGGTTTTATATCCCATACAAATACTGCTTATGCCTAGCGATGCAGATACCAACAGTAGAATCCATTCGAATGTTTCACTTGCAATAAAACTCAAGCCGATATATGGTAAAAATGTAACAATCAGGGGCATAGCCATACAATGAACAGCACATGCCAAGCTACTTGTCATACCAAACTTGTCTATATTAACACTCATCATTTTCATCAAATATATCCATCAAATTTATTTGTTTTGGTTTATTATATCCAGATACAACATAAGATTTTCTGTGTACACCATCAATCAAACCATATTTTTTGACCATATCTACATGAACTTTATTTATATATCCCTTATGGTCATCAAATAAATATTCAGGATGCTTATTGCCTATCTCTTTAATTATAGAATCTCTGTAGTTTTTCGCAAGCACAGAAGCTGCCGCGACACAAGCACTTGTAGAGTCTGCCTTGGGCATCATAATCTGAGGCCTAAGCGATGAACATGGAGATTGGTCAATAATATATAGATCAATCTCATCTAAATTTAAGTTAATTTTTTCAGCGGCAATTTTAGCTGCATTAATCATAACTTGTGTGTTAGCATAGGTTAAGCCCTTCTTATCAATTTCTTGAGCAGAAATTTCTGAAATACCCCAGCTTAGAGCATTTTCTTTGATATCTTTTTCTATTGCTATTCTAGTTTTTTCATTCAATTTTTTTGAATCATTTAATCCTTGAATAACAATATCTGGCTTGAGGATAACAGCTGCAGCAACAATTGGGCCAGCCCAAGGACCCCTGCCAGTTTCATCTACACCACAAAGAATTTTAATTTTTCTTTGCTTTCTTATCTTCTCATCATAATCAAAAAGTTCTTTAGACATATTATAATTATCGTTTTAAAAAAGCAGAGGGCATAAGCCCCCTGCCCAACTTCACACTAAGAGATGATGTAGATCAAAAATGTATTGTGACATCTAGGACACGCATCATTGGAATCATCAACTAAAAGTGTTTGCATGAAGTTACCCTCCCACAAACAGACTGGACAACAAGTGTCAACCTTCAATTTTGAGGTAGGTTTTTGTTTTTCACCTGGAACCTTGAACATTTTCTTCATCCTATCAATAACAGAACGAATATCCATAGTATACCTCCAGATTACTTTATCTTACTTGCAACCTCCTGATTAATCAGTTTGGATGCTTGTTTGATTGTTTCTTTGGCTGCTCCATTCAAGCTTGATAACATTTCGAGTTTGTTTTCCCCCTCTAAAGCTTCGGTAATTGATACTTCTAGATCTACTAGATCTTCAATCATTTCTTCATTAAAGATTTCTTCGGAATTGTCTCTTAACATCTCTTGAATTTGAACAAGCCTGCTGTGCAATTGTTCTTTTAAATTAGATGCCTCTCTGAAAATACCATCTTGAGCTCGGCTTAATTCTGCTTCACTGATCATCTTCTGAATCTCATCTGAAGTTAAACTTGAGCTTCCAGTAATAGCGGCCTCAGTAGAATTGCCTGTTAATAGATCTTTCGCACTAACATTTATAATTCCGTTAGCGTCTATATCAAACCTAACCTCAATTTGTGGAATTCCTCTTGGAGCTGGTAAAATATTATCTAATTTACAAATACCCAAAAATCTATTGTGTTCTACCTGAGGTCTTTCACCCTGATATACTTTAACATCAACGAACTTTTGATTATCTTCAGCAGTAGTAAAAATCTGATCATAATCTGTTGGGATTGTGGTGTTTCTGTGAATCATTGGGGTCATTACTCCGCCCAATGTTTCAATGCCTAAAGTAAGAGGAGTTACATCTAATAATAAAATGTCTTTTTCTCGAGCGCCCGACAAAATAGCAGCTTGGACAGCAGCACCAGCAGCCACAGCTTCATCAGGATTGATTGTTTTATTGGGTTTTTTCAATAACCATTCTTCAACAAGTGTTGTAATGGCAGGAACTCTTGTTGACCCGCCAACAAAAACTACCTCATCGATGTCATCTGGGCCCATTTTAGCGTCTTTTAGGGCCATCTCGACACATGTCTTAGTTTTCATCAATAAGCGGTTAATTGAGGCCTCAAATTCATATTTTGTTATGTTGATATCGATGTGTACAGGCTTGTTATCAGAAAATAAGAAATATGGAACTTTAATCTCTGCAATATCAGAAGCAGAAAGCTTTCTTTTAGCTTGTTCACACTGCTCCATCAATCTTGCTTTCGCTGTCGGATCAATTAAATATAAAATATTTTTATCTAATTTACTTAATACACATTCATAAATTAGATCATCAAAGTCATCTCCACCAAGTTTTGTGTCACCAGATGTTGATTTGACTTCAAACACTCCTATTTCACTAATTGATAAAATGGTTACATCAAATGTTCCACCACCAAGATCATAAACTAAAATTGTTTGATTTCTCCTGTTATCTAATCCATAAGCAAGAGCAGCAGCGGTTGGTTCATTGATGATTCTTAAGACTTCTAATCCAGCAAGCTCGCCAGCCGTCTTAGTAGACTGCCTTTGGTTGTGGTCAAAGTAAGCTGGAACAGTAATAACTGCCTGTTTGACCTCTTTGCCCAAGAAGGTCTCACAATCTTTTTTAATTTTTTTAAGAATTTCACTTGATATTTCTTCGGGTGACCAATCTGAATTAAATAAATTAAATCTTTTATTTGTACCCATGTATCTTTTCACAGATCTAATTGTGTTATCTGCATTAGTAGACTCTTGGTCGGCGGCATATTTGCCTATTAAAATTTTTTTATTTGAATCTATAGAAAAAACAGAAGGAGTTGTTCTTAGGCCTTCTGAGTTAGGTATGATTTCTACATTACCCAGCGAGTTTACAAATGCTGCACAAGAATTTGTTGTGCCCAGATCAATTCCAATAGCAATAGTTTCTTTATCCATAATTAATAAATTTTATACAAAAAATAACCAGAGATTTCTCTCTGGTTAAAGCTTATAGTCATTTGAATAAAAACCTGGGCCTTTGAATGCTATGCCTA
>JACCDX011218282.1_pt1 | contig 14018 bp, 9 predicted proteins | sample 7449681 | NCBI WGS metagenome assembly JACCDX01 (sample SAMN15323450, study PRJNA562643) | freshwater metagenome | isolation source: river surface water | place: USA:Blue River Watershed | collected 2017-08-18
TCGTTGTTGTCTGCACAAGCTTTTTTCCAACCTTTATTAGCCAATTGAATGGCGTATGGCAATGTTGCGTTGGTAAGAGCCAAAGTTGATGTATAAGGCACAGCACCAGGCATATTTGCAACACAATAGTGTACAACACCGTCCACTTCATAGCAAGGTTCAGCGTGTGTGGTAGGTTTAGATGTTTCGAAACAACCGCCTTGGTCAATTGCAACGTCAACGATCACAGAACCTTTACGCATTGTAGGCAGCATGTCGCGAGTGATTAATTTAGGTGCTTTTGCACCTGGAATTAACACACCACCAATAACAAGATCAGCGGTTTTTATCGCTTCTCTTATGTTGTATTCATTGCTATATTGGGTGTTTACGTTGGCAGGCATAGTATCGTCTAGTTGACGTAAGCGAGGTAAACTGATATCCATCAAAGTGACATTAGCTCCCAATCCTGCGGCCATTTTTGCAGCTTGAGTACCAACAATTCCACCACCTAACACAATCACATTTGCAGGTTTTACACCTGGCACGCCACCAAGTAAGATTCCGCGTCCGCCCATCGGTTTTTCGAGGTATTTTGCACCTTCTTGAATGCTCATTCTACCAGCGACTTCACTCATAGGAACCAATAATGGGAGGCTTCTGTCTGGACGTTCAACTGTTTCATATGCCAAACATACAGAATTGCTTTTTATCATGGCATGTGTTAATGGCTCATACGATGCAAAGTGGAAATAGGTGAATAGCAATTGATTTTCTTTAATCAATGGGTATTCAGACTCAATTGGTTCTTTTACTTTGATGATCATTTCTGCAATGCTGTATACCTCTTCGATTGTAGGTAGGATTTTTGCTCCCGCATTTACATATTCTTCATCTGAAAAACCACTGCCATTTCCTGCGGTAGCTTGTACATACAACGTGTGACCGTTTTTTACCAATTCACTTGCCCCTGCAGGGGTTAAAGCAACGCGATTTTCGTTGTTTTTAATTTCTTTAGGTACGCCAATAATCATGATAGCTAATATTGGCGCAAAGATAACATTTGCAATGCAATTGAACTACGAAAATCTTTTGCAACTTTTGCAAAAGATTTTTATCTCAGTTCAGAGCAATTTGCATTGCTTTTTCTACTATTATATCAGTTGTTATATAATTCGGAGTATTGCAGTTATTGTGGTTTTCGTCGCGCCATTTTTCAAATTTTTGATGGAATTTTTCATCTATTTCTTTCACTACAGTTACTCCGAAAGGCTTCATGGCTTCTGCATTGCATTTTTGTTCGTATTGTCCTCGAATTGGCAATACCATCAATTTTTTGCCCAAAAACAGACTTTCTGCGGGTGTTTCAAAACCCGCTCCTGTGATGATTCCCTCACATTTTAGGAGACTATTGTTAAACAAACTACTTTGAATAGGATGCCAAACAATGTTTTTTTCTGTAATCATTGACTGAATGTTTTTAGAAAAAATGTGAAATTTTGAAGGTTTAAGTTTTTGGAACGTTTTTTCTAATATTTCATCTGAATAATGGGGTAAATACACCGTGAAGTGTTCGTTGTTTTGAGGCACATTATCCCAAAGTTCTTGTTTGATAACGGGTGGTAAAATCCACGGTTCATAAGCATCAAAGTGAAAGCCAATGTTGACGTTGCTTTTACAATATTTTTTTAAAACCCATTCCCCCAAAGGATCTTTTTTTTGTGGTCGTGGAGTATTTTTTGATGCAAAGCTGGCTTGATGACCGAAATGAACCATTTTTACATCAGCCATCTTACATGCCGTGCTGCAAATGTATTCAAAGTCGTTAAGTATCAAATCGTAGTCATGAAGTGGTAGCATCCGTGCGTCTCGGTAAATTCTGCTGGGATTGATTTGTTTGAGAGTTTTTTGATAATTTAACTTGCCTTTTTTTGTGTAGAACAAACTCACACCCTTCGATTTGAATTTCACAGGCAAATTACTTGGCAAGGATGCGTTATTGCCACTCAGAAATACGTCAATCTCTCCATATTTTTGAAGGTGCGGCAATAATTCGAGTGCTCTAGAAATATGTCCGTTTCCTGTGGCTTGAATGGCGTATAAAATTTTCATGATTTACAAAGCACTTTGTATCCAAAAAGCCACTTGTTGTGTGAGAACATCCGGCACTTTGGGAGTTTGTTCAAATTCTTTGTTGTAGTTGATTTGGTTTTTGAGTGGTTTGTGATGGTGTATGCTCCATTCTCCCTTGTTGTACTCAAGTGCGGTTAAATTTTCTATCCAATCTCCACTGTTCAAGTAGGTAACTTCTCCTTTGGTATTGGTAATTTTTCTCATCTGGGGTTGATGAATATGACCACACACTACAAAATCGAATCCTTTATCAATGGCCAGTTCAGCTGCAGTCAGTTCAAAGTCAGCAATCCAAGAAACGGCTTTTTTAACACTGTTTTTTATTTTTTTAGAAAAGCTCATTTTTTCTTTTCCAAAGAATGATAGAATTTGGTTTGTCCAATGATTTAACCAGATGAGGAAGTCGTAACCATGCCCCCCTAATTTGGCCACAATCTTTGCACTTCCTTTGGTGGTAGAGTCAAAAACATCTCCGTGGAAAATCCAAGTTTTTTTACCATCCAATTCTAGTACCAATTTATCGTCTAGCAATAAATTTCCGACCCTAGTGCCAGAATATTTTCGAAGAGCTTCATCGTGATTTCCGGTAATGTAATAAACAAGAGTTCCTGCTTCCATCATTTTCAATATTTCTCGAATCACCTGCATGTGAGAAGGAGGAAAGTACTTTTTTCGGAACTGCCAAATATCAATGATGTCACCATTGAGAACCAAGATTTTGGGATTGATTTCTTTGAGGTATCGAACAATGTCGTTCGCGTGACAGCCGAAAGTCCCGAGGTGTAAGTCGCTGATAATGCTAACTTGTAAGTCTCTTTTGTGTGTCATTTTGCTACACAAAGTTCACTTTCTAAGATTATTAAAATGTGAATAAAGTATTTAAATTGAATTAATTTAATGTTAACAAAAGACGAATAATTGAAATTGTTTCAAAAAAAAATGGAGACACAAAAGTGCCTCCATTTTTTCACAGTTGCATCATTAAAACATGATGCTTTCAATAAGTTTAAGTTATTGGTTGATTGCTTTTCTTGTAGATTTTGTTAAACCATTTTTGTGGAACATGACAGATATGGTTTTGTATTTCACGTAATTTTCACTGACAAACAAGTATCCACCACATGGATTAGCGGTTCCCCAAGAATTTTTTACTTCAAAAAAGAACTTACCTGAATTTTCTTTGAACAATCCGGTGATATGCATGCCGTGATCATCGGTAGTTTTCTGTAGATCAAATGCTTCCTGCCTCATGATTTCATTGATTTCAGGTTCTTGGCAAGGTTTTTCAAAAACATTACCCTCTCTTTGAGCACCTCCATCATTGAATCCTTTACTGTCGTTTCCAATTTTTGTAACCAATGAATCATGCAATGGTACAATGGCAATTCCATTTTTGAATGAAAATCCTTTTTCACTTACATCAGCGGCCCATGCTATAGAATGTCCTTCTTTCAGCGCATTTTTCATATTGTCTAAGAGTTCATTCAATGGTATATTGATGGCAGTTTGCATGGCCCAATTGTCAATAACTTCCAGCGCGAACGGCTTGTAATAAGGATGATGGGTGAAGGAGGTGAGGATGACATAGTCGTTTAAGTTAATACCCAGGCTTTCATAAAATGATCTCGGTGTATATTTTTTACCATTATAATCAAATTCCGAGGGAACTTTTCCCAAATAGGCATCGAGAATACCTTCAATACCCTGAATCCATTCTTTGCCCAAAGAATTGGGATTTCGTTTTGCAATTGTTTCTACATAGGTTTTAAGAACATCGATTAGCTCATCATGATTGTGTTTGGTTTTACCATTGATTAAACCTGTATAAACTGATTCTGGAACGATTCCATATTTTTCAATGATGTATGCCACATCATGTCCTTCACCACCTTGATCAAATTGATGTTTACCATTCATTCTGATGTAAGTAATGGCTTTCTCAATATATGCCCACCGAGCAACATACATTTCACTCAAATCAATGGCTCCTTTATTATGTTTGAGTAATTCAGCTTCGATTAGCGACAAAGTGCTGTAACTCCAACAAGTGGAAGTTCTACATTGATCTTTTACTGAGGGTTTTTGAGTTTCGTAAACTTTAGAAAAGTTGTATTGGCTACCTGGTTTGTTGGTTATTTGAGCGTTCAACGAAACCAAAAATAAAGCCCCTAGAAAGAGGGTGAATTTCTTCATTTCACAAATATAGCAAAACTATTTGAAAGGATTTCTTAAGGTGTATTGATTGGGTTTGTGAATGTACTTAGCATAGGTTTTTACAACCCAATTCATCAACTTGTTTTTTGAGAATATGACAAAGCTGTTTTCAATTGGTTTTGCTCCAACGGTGCTTTTAATTTCGGTTGCTGTTCGGCCAATATTGATTGTCTGAATTTTGTGATGGATACCAAATTCAATGATATCGTACATCATGCGTTGGTACAAGCTGTAATTCAAAGATAGATTTTCATCAATGCCTAAATGTGTGGCGTGCATGTGTTTTTCATCTGCGATAAAACTAATGAATCCAACCAATTGTCCCTCAAGAAAATAACCATTCACATTAAAGTAACTGCCTAAAGATTTTTGATAACAGTGAATGAGCTCAGCCATATTTTGCCCGATGGCAACGGTTTTATTTTGAAGAGAATGATTGAGTAATTTTGCACAGTTTGCAACCCACTCATTGGGAGGCAGTGTTTGCAGAGGTTTGAGTTGTATTGGTTGACTGTTTTTCAAAACTTTGTGCGCCCTCACTCGGTATTTAGAGCTAAACGTATTGAGGTAGTCGTCTAAACTTTTAAGATTTTCATTGAGTGTAATGAGCATAAAGGGATCAGCAGGGATAGTGGTGCCATGCTGAAATTTTTCTATTCCGAGCGTATTTGCAACCAAAATTCCACATTCATTTTTATTGGAAATGAGTTCTTCGGCAGATATATTCGTTGGGATTTCTGGAAAGATAAGACCAGGAGCACAGGCATTTCCCAACACTTTGATGTGACCTTTTTTACTGAATAGATTGAAAATTTTGATGAAAATTCGATAAACATATTTCCCCGTAGGTTTGCTTAATTCCATGTAGGAAACGGGGTGTTGTTCTTGGTTAATTTGAATAAAACCGTGATGGTTCGACAAAGACACAAGTAAGCGATCGGAAAGATGTTGACTTATTTTAGGAATCACCGGTATATTCAATTATTTTGAGCAGTAAGCACACAAAGATTGTATGAAAAACCGTTTAAAAACTTATAAATCGTTAGAAACATCATTTTTATCGTTTATTTTATTGGAATTGAAACAATTGTTTTTTTTAGCGTGTGTAAGCACATATTTTTGTAAAATGTCAATTCTAAAATTAAGTCGAAAACAGAGGTTATTAGCAATTGCAATGTTTGCATCATCAGTGGTTTATGGTCAAAAAATTGTAAAGGGATACCCGGTGGCAGAAAGGCTAAGTGGATATAAGAAAGTTGCTTTAAAAACAGACACGACAGTGCTTTCGAAAGCTGAGAAGAAGTGCTTGGTATATTTGATCAAAGCGGCGAAAAAGGCCGATGATATTTTTTGGAAGCAAACATTTACGGATAAAGAAACTGCGCTCAAGGGTATCAAAAATGATACAGTTCGGAGATTTATGGAAATTAACTATGGACCATGGGATCGTTTGAATGATGAGAAGCCATTTTTGCAAGGTTATGGAGAGAAACCTAAAGGTGTCAATTTTTATCCAGCGAATTTTGATGTAAATCAAATTGATGAACCGATGAAAGTAAGGGTATTGAGTCCATATACAGTCATCAAAGAGGTAGTTAAAAACGAAAAACCTCAACAGCCAGCGCCTCCAAAACCCGGACAGCCTGCGGAAATGCCCATGATGATGGAGCGAATGCCTTTGAAAAACGGTAAAGAAATTGGCGTTGTAGAGTATGGATTTGCATATCAAAAAGATATTCTGGAATTGATGGAATATATGAATAAAGCGGCTGATGCAATTGAAAATGAAGATAAATTATTTGCAGGATATTTGCGCGAACGAGGTGCTGCTTTGATGTCGGGTGAGTATATCATGACAGACGTGAAATGGCTGACACTAAAATCTCATTTGGATATAGTCATTGGTCCAATTGAAAATTATGAAGACAAACTTTTGGGGGTAAAAACTTCCTACGAAGCTTATGTTTTGGTGAGGGATATGGACTGGGGTAAGAAATTAGATAAATTCATTGCTTTACTTCCTGAGTTGCAGGCGAATATTCCCGTGGAAGCAGCTTATAAGCCAGTTCTTGCGAACGATACAGGTGTGAATAAATTTGATGAACATGGTAATATCATGTCTACAAATGGAGAAATGATCAATGAACCTGGTTTCCCTCCGATGCAAAAACCGGATGCTTCACTGAGTCAACTGGCAGTTTTTGATGCTGTTTATTATGGAGGAGATTGTAATTCGGGTAGTAAAACAATAGCGGTAAATCTGCCGAATGATGAAGTCTTACAAAAGTATTTTGGTACCAGAAGGTCACAATTGAAAAATACAATGAGAGCAAAGTTTGATGAAATGGTGAAGCCAATTTCTCAGATTCTCGTTGATCCAAGCCAGTGGGAAAACATCAAATTTGATGCGTTTTTTTCAAATGTGATGTTTCATGAAGTTGCTCATGGATTGGGTGTGAAAAATTTGGTGAATGATCAAAATAAAACGGTGAGAGAGGCACTCGGTGCAACATATTCTGCAATTGAAGAATGCAAGGCGGATGTATTGGGTTTATATATGGTAACACAACTTCACCAAAAGGGTGAACTCTCTGGAAAATTAGATGATTATTATGTAACTTTTGTTGCGTCTGTTTTTCGTTCTGTGAGATTTGGTGCTGCAAGTGCTCACGGCAAAGCAAATATGATTACCTTTAACACCTTGTTGAACGGTGGTTGTGTTGCTCCTGGCAAAAAAGGATATACAGTTAATGTTGCTGCAATGAAAGTTGTGATTGAGAAACTTGCTGCTGAACTTTTACACCTTCAAGGAGATGGAAATTTGAAAGGTGTACAGCAAATGTTGTCGGATCGTGGTGTTATAAAGCCGGCATTGGCTGCGGATTTGTCAAAACTTGAGAAAGCTGGAATACCATTTGATATTGTTTTTGATCAAGGCATTGAAACTCTGGGTTTGCAGCAGTATGATGATTCCGTTAAAAACGATTCTAAATCCGATAAAAAAATAAAATAAATTACAGAAAAATTAGTTATAAAATTTCATGAGAATTAACAAATGGATTTCGCTTACCACTGTGTCTGCGATTATGGCTGTCTTGGTTTTTTGCAGTAATAAGCAAATTAAAGGAAATGAGCCACTATTGATTCGTTTAACGGATTTAATGAGCACTGAACATTATTCGCCTTATCAGCTAGATGATAAATTTTCTGAACTCATTTTTCAAAATGTTTTGAAAAATTTAGATGATGACAAGCATTTTTTTACCCAAGGTGACATTGATAAATTATCAGTTTTTCGAAAAAGTATTGACGATCAACTGAAGGTAGGTCGTTATGATTTTCTCGATTCTGCATGGTCTATTCTGATGTATCGTTTGAATGAGTTAGAGCCATTGGTAGACAAGGAATTATCTAAGCCCCTAGATTATAAATCAAATAAGAGCTATGTGGTTTCCGATAAGGTAACAAAGTACAAGTCAAATGTTGATGCGTTAAAGCAAGATTGGCGAGGTTGGCTTCATTATCAAACAATAGATAGACTTTATCGTAAAATTGAAGATCAAGAAAATGTAAAGCAAAAGAAAGACTCAGCGGTGATTAAAATTCATCCTTTTGATACTTTAGAACTAAAATCCAGAAGTGAAACTTTAAAATTCTGCAAAGAGTGGTTTAAGCGTTGGAGGAAAATGGATCAAAAAGATAAGTTGAGTTTTTATGCTAATTGTATCACCGAAGTTTATGATCCTCATTCCAATTATTTTCCACCCGAAGACAAAGCAAATTTTGATATTTCAATGACAGGTAAATTAGAGGGGATAGGTGCAACACTAAGCGAAAAGGATGGTTATGTGAAGGTAGAGCGGATTGTTCCAGGAAGCGCCTCAGCGAGGCAAGGTGATTTGAAAGCTGGAGATTTGATATTGAAAGTGGCTCAGGGTTCTGCTGAACCTGTTGATATTGTAGACATGAAGCTTGATGATGCAATACAATTGATTCGCGGTAAAAAGGGAACAGAGGTACGATTGACTGTAAAAAAGCCAGATGGTACCATTCAAGTAATACCCATTGTTCGTGAAGTGGTTGTAATAGAAGAAAGTTATGCGCGAAGTGCAATTGTACAGTATAAGAATAAGCGATTTGGCTTGATACAATTGCCAAGTTTTTATGCAGATTTTGCGGCTCAAGGAAGAGGTAGACATAGTAGTGAAGACATTCGCATTGAAATCGAGAAACTGAAATTGGAAAATGTTGATGGAATTGTTTTAGATTTAAGAAATAATGGAGGAGGTAGCCTTGCTGATGCCATTGACATGAGCGGCTTATTTATCAATGAGGGACCAATTGTACAGGTAAAGGATCCAAGTCAAAGAATACAACAAGCACCTGATCCAGATCCGGAGATTCAATACTCTGGTCCTTTGGTGGTATTGACAAATACCTACAGTGCCTCGGCATCAGAAATCTTGGCTGCAGCACTTCAAGATTATCAACGCGCGATTATTGTGGGCACGAAAACCACTTTTGGAAAAGGCACCGTTCAAACAATGATGCCATTGCCCACTGGTAAGTCGCCAATTTTCCCCAAAGGATATGGCGAAGTGAAAGTAACGATTCAGAAATTTTACAGAATCAATGGCGGTACAACACAGTTAAATGGTGTTATTCCGGATGTTATTTTGCCAGATATCTATGATGGAATAGAACAAGGTGAGAAGGAAATGGATTACCATATGCCATATGACAAAATACCTGCGGCAGAATATCAGTTGTTTAAAAATCCAAATCGTCCGGAAATCATTAAAGCAGCGATATCTAGGGCACAGAAAAATGACTATTACAAATTGATTCAAAGACGTGCAAATGAATTGGCAAAGATCAGAAAATCTTACAGTTATTGTCTGAACTTGGAATGTTATAAAAACCAACAAAAGGAAATCAAAGAACAAGATAAATATTTAAGAGATTACAAATATCAAAGAGTGATTGACACCGCGTTTGCTTTAAAGATGGATTTGGATGAGGTGAAAAATGATGCAGTGAAAAGGGCTCAAAGGGTAGATTGGATTAAGCGGTATATGAAGGATGCAGGGTTGGATGAGTCAATTCAAATTTTATACGATTGGAGTTCAAAGTAGAAAGGTTAATCTTTCCATAAAGACGTAAACAATATCCCTGACAGCACTAAAATTAACCCATTTAGTGCTGTCAGCATATAAATATCTTTATTTATTGAGCTCATAAGAATTGGGTTGAACGCTTTGTTTGAAGCTTTAATTCCTAACAATATAAGCGGTAAAATAACAGGTAGACTTAAAACGGGTGCCAAAAAACCAGCTTGATTGGCTTTCGAAGCTATGGCACCGATAAAAGTGAAAACTGTAGAAATACCTCCGGTTACCAATATTAATATTTTAAAATAGGCCATTAGGTGTATCACCGGCATTCCCAGAAACCAACTGAAGAAGAAAAAATTAATTAGGGTTAACAGGAGCATAGACAACCAACCATAAATGATTTTAGACCAGAGCAATTGAGTGGGCGCAGCAACTTGGTTCCAATAGATCCATCTGTTTCTGGAAACAGTAAGGAAGTTCTTAGAAATCGCTTGTAGGGTGCAAAAAATGAGCGTTATCCAAAACAAACTATTCCAAGTTCTAGCTAAGTTTGAAGATTGGTGCGCTGCAGTAAGCATTGATAGTAAAGACATTACAGCCATTTGCAATACGGATGAAGTTAAAATCGCGGGTTTTTTAATGTCTAAGGCCCATTCGATTTTAATTAGTGAAATTACTTTTTCAATACTGCGCATCTTTTTTTACCTTCGCGAAGGTAAATCAGAATCTCTGAAAGGCGGTTATTTACTATTTTAATTTTAAGATTTCAATGTTTAAAAAGATATTAATTGCGAATCGTGGTGAAATTGCCATTCGTGTAATGCGCACTTGTCGTGAAATGGGAATTCAAACGGTGGCTGTTCACAGTGAGGCTGATGCAAATGCAAGGCATGTGCGTTATGCAGATGAAGCTTACTGTATTGGTAAAGCTCCATCGAATGAGAGTTATTTGAAGATGGATACCATCATCGATTTGTGCATTCAAACAGGCGCTGAAGCGGTGCATCCTGGATATGGATTTTTATCCGAGAATGCCGTTTTTGCCAATAAACTCAAACAAAATAACATTGCTCTCATAGGACCTACCGCCGAGGCAATGGAAATAATGGGGAGTAAAATTGCGAGTAAACAAGCTGTTGAGAAATTTGGTGTTCCTTTGGTTCCGGGAATCAATGAAGCTATCGTAGATCCCAATGCAGCATTGCAAGTGGCCATACAAATAGGTTTTCCGGTTTTGGTTAAAGCATCCGCTGGTGGTGGTGGTAAAGGTATGCGCGTTGTAGATCAGCAAGAGGACTTTCTAAGTGCCTTGCAAATGGCGCAGAATGAAGCCAGAAGTGCATTTGGAGACGATAGCGTGTTTATCGAAAAATATGTGGGAAGCCCTCGTCATATTGAATTTCAAATAATGGCCGACAATTTTGGTAATGTGTGTCATGTTTTTGAGAGAGAGTGCAGTATTCAACGTCGTCATCAAAAATTGGTAGAGGAGGCACCGAGTGCTGCTTTATCTCCATCTTTGAGAGCCAAAATGGGTGAGGCTGCTGTGAATGTTGCCAAAGCTTGTAACTATACAGGTGCTGGAACTGTTGAGTTCTTGCTTGGAGATGCCGATTCTTTCTATTTTCTAGAAATGAATACCCGTCTTCAAGTTGAGCATCCTGTTACAGAGATGATTACTGGTTTGGACCTTGTAAAAGAACAAATTAACGTTGCTTATGGATTGCCATTAGCTTTTCAACAAAGCGATCTCCAAATCAATGGTCACGCCATTGAATTAAGGGTTTGTGCAGAGGATCCCTTTCAGCAATTTCTACCGAACATTGGAAAAGTTAACCAATATTTGGTGCCAAATGGACCTGGTATTCGTGTAGATGATTGTATGGAAGCAAATATGGAAATTCCAATTTATTACGACAACATGCTCGCGAAACTCATCGCTTGGGCTCCAACAAGAGAACAAGCAATTGAAAGATTGAGAAGAGCCATTAAAGAATATGTGATTACGGGTATTGAAACTACATTGAGTTTTGGTGAATTTGTGCTTACCCATGAGGCTTTTTTAAGCGGACAATTTGATACACATTTCATTCAAAAATATTTTCACCCAGACAATATCCCCTCAAAGAAATTGACCCAAGAGGAATTGTCGGTTCTCGCTACTGCTGCAGCTTCGTTTTTTTTGCAAAATAAAAGCAATCAAGTTTCTGCAGTTTCCGCAAATTCGGAATCTAACAATCTTTGGTATCAAAGTAGAAAAGAATATTGATGTCTGTTTGGCCCAAAGTTCTCATCATTGATGATGTGCATCTGAGTTTGGTGCACGGATTGGTTGCGCATAATTTTGATGTATATTATAGACCTGATGCAACTAAAAATGAGGTATTGGAATTGGTTAAGGATGTAGATTTTGAGGGATTGGTGGTTCGATCGAAAATATTCATTGACCAAGATTTTTTAAATCAATGTGGTCCGTTAAAATGGATTGCGAGGGCTGGTGCTGGAATGGATAATATCGACGTTTCAGCCGCACATCAGAAAGGTGTATTTTTGATGAACTCCGATAATGCCAATTCTGATGCTGTTGGAGAACAAACATTGGCCATGTTGTTGGCAATTTGCACGAAATTGATCGTTTCAAATCATCAAGTGAAGGATTTTATTTGGAGAAGAGAAGAAAATCGTGGATTTGAACTAAAAGGGAAAACTGTAGGAATCATTGGATACGGAAATACAGGAATGTCTGTTGCAGAAAAATTGAAAGGTTTTGGGGTTCAAATCATTGCCTATGATAAATATAAGACTGAATTAACTGACAATAATGTGACAGAGGTAAATTTGTCTGAATTATTAGACAAATCTGACATTATTTCTCTTCACATTCCTTTAACAGATGAAACAAAGAATTTTGTAGATTTTTCATTTCTGAACAGCGTGAGGAAACCATTTGTTTTGTTGAATCTATCACGTGGTAAAATAGTTGATATTCAATCGGTTATTAGTTTTTTAGAGTCGGGAAAGTTGATAGGATTTTGTGCTGATGTTTTGCCTATTGAACCGCCAAAAAATGGCAATGAAATGGAACTAAAAATGTTACAAAAGTTGTTCAGTTTTGAGAATGTCATTGTATCTCCTCATGTAGGAGGTTGGACAACCGAAAGTTATGAGAAAATATCTCAAACATTGTTGTTTAACATATTGAAATATTGTGATTTAAACAATTGAAATTGATAAAAATTGGCCAGATTGACAGAATATGGAAAATATGAAAACACAAGATTTAGATAAAATAAACTTGTTAAATCCTTGTTTTTTGGGTAAACTTGCCGATGAAAGGTCGATGTTAATCGATTAATGTAAATTGAATAGAATAAAGAAGTTGATATGAAGTATAAATTACTACGCATTGCATTGGTAGCCACATTTGGATTATTTTGTGGTTTCTTGAATGCTCAAACATCCTTTGCAGACTTTAGGGTAAAGGCGGTAGATGGTGATGGTAAATCACTCAGTGGGGTAAAAGTTGCGATGTTGTTAAACGGCATTGAGCAAAGTGCTGACACAACCGACAGAGACGGAAACGTGGTTTTCCAGACCCTAAATCCAGGTACTTACGATGTTGCTTTTTCGAAAGAAGGCTATTCTCCTATGACGGAAAAGGCTTTGACCTTGATCTCTGGATTGAACAAAGAGTACGAAGCTGTGATGTTGAAGGGTGCTAAAGAGGTTGTGATTACCACCAAAAAGAAATCACCAATCAACATGATTGGAATTGGGCAACCAATTGATGGAGGTAAAACTTTGGACGCAGGTCGACGTGGAACAGGTGCTTTGATTGCCACTAACGCTGGTATCGTTGAATCTCGTCAAGGTATCTCTGTTCGTGGAACACGTGCTGATGCAAGTAAAACCTTCATCGACGGTGTACCGATTATTGGTGGTGGTTCGTTGCCTTCATTGGGTACAGACCAATTGGCAGTGAGCATTGGTGGTATTCGTGCAATGTATGGTGACTTAACAGGTGGTGCTTTTACTTTGACTTCAAAAAGTGCGACTGAAAAAGTGGTGGCCTTGTTTGAGGGCATTACTTCTACCGGTTTAGATCCATATGGAACGAACACTTTCGAGGCATTTGTTTCTGGTCCTCTTTGGAAAAAAAGAGTGATGGTTGATGGTAAGTCAAAAGATATGGTGAAATTGGGTTATACTTTAAACGGTAACATTGGTTACTATGTTGACCCGTCTCCAACCAGAACAGGGGTTTATGTTTTAAAAGACGACAAAATGCAACAAATCAAAGACAATCCTTTGATCAATACTCCCAATGGGTTTATCCATGCTGCGTCTTATTTGAGAGAATCAGATTTTAATGTTGTTGCGGCACGTCCAAATTCTTCTTTATACAATGGTAACTTCATTGGAAAGTTAGAATACAAGCCTTCTAATTTAACATCATTAACTGCATACGCTTCTTATTTTTACAGCGGGGGACGTTCGGTTTCAAATTCTATGATGAATTATGAAAACAATCCGTTCAATGAATCTCAGACCATCCGTTCATATTTGCAATTCACACAA
>JACCDX011325002.1_pt1 | contig 14011 bp, 14 predicted proteins | sample 7449681 | NCBI WGS metagenome assembly JACCDX01 (sample SAMN15323450, study PRJNA562643) | freshwater metagenome | isolation source: river surface water | place: USA:Blue River Watershed | collected 2017-08-18
ATTAGCACCCGCGTGCGCCCGTGTACCAGGCTGCGAGTATGGTACACACCATCCCGGAAATGGCTCACAAAGAATCCAACCATTTCTAGGGCTCTGGATCAAGCGACGACTGCGATTCAAAAAGAAGTTGCGCATGTTCTTCGCCCGGAGTCTGCCAACAGTTGAGGGGTAGCGGAAGGCTTGCGACCCCTCCCAATTACGTTTGACGGAAAAAAGTGGATGTTTTATTTTAGAGTTCCGTCAACTGTACTGATTATTACATTTTAAATTTTGTTTTTTACGTGCTTGATATGTTGTGCTTTGCGAGTGCGTTTGCGCTCACTGGAATCCATACATTGTGCTACTCGTCGACAGGAACAGCATCTTGTGAGAATTCATCGTCAGACAACGGGGTACCAAGCATCTCCGCGAGGCGCGCAAAAGCTTTGGTGTTGGATGTTAATGCGCCCAGCGTGCCGTCCGGCAAGTACAGGCTGCCGTCGGGGTTGCGTTGTATCTTGGTCGATGGGATGCCAGACGGCGCCTTCATGCGCTTGCTGGCGCTTTGCAACGGGCAGTCGTAAAAGTTGTGCCCAGCTTGTTTGCACGCATGGCATACTCGTTCTTGTTTGCGTTTTTGTATAAATTTCTTGTTCTCGTGCATCGTCATGCGTTCGGTCGTGGCGAGTTCGAGCAAGCGCCTTTCCTCTTGGCGCATCTCCATCATCCGGGCAGCAGCCGCTGCAGAAGCAACAGCTGTGCTAGACGACGTGGCTGCGCACCGGCGCACGGTGAGTGTTGCGTTGCGACCGACCATCGCGTCATCATCAACCAGGGCTCCGCCGCCAGGCGCATCGTTGTTGATGAGCACCAATTCATCTGGATGGAGCCCGGTTCTTTCCGCGATGATGCGCTTGAGCTCGCCAACGGATATAAAGTAGTCGTTGAAACACAATGTTCTGTACGCTACTTCAGACTGGAATCGGAAGCGCACGGTGCTGGTCATTCGCACAAAGTTGCGTGTGATGACACGGCGTCGTACAGCAGTACTGTGCAGTACTGCACCAGATCGAATGGGGTATATGACCCGAGCAAAGTTGGCATGAAATCTGTATATAACCCGTCTCTTTTAGCCCCGCGAAAATTCACAATGGCGGTCGATTTGAACATGCTCCTCCACCGCACAGAGGGTCGTTTGGACGGGACCGGCGGCGAACCCATCGCGGTGCAAATCCTCGCGATACATCAGTCGCGCATCATTGTGTCGATTCGCGGCACGGCCAGGTCGGGACGCGTGGCAGACATCGTGGTCAACATTGTTTTTGACGCGTCATATTCGGACCGGCCTCCCGTCGCTGATATCACGGATGACGCACAGCAAAGCCTGCGCGTCGAGTCGCACGTGACGTGTTCTGCGTTTGGCATCGTTCCGGGCACAGAGTCTGTGTTGGAGGCGCACGACTTGGACACGCAAGTAGAACCAGGCTGGCTGGAGGCGGATGATCTGTCTATTCGCATCGACAGCGAGCGCGATCCGTGCTTTTGGGTCAAGTTCTGGGTCCCGGGGCAATTTGTGCGCATGGCCATCAATGGCGGTCGCGGCGGATGAGTCGCGTACACATCACAAGAGCTTTGCGATTTTATTGGCATCGACTCTCGCGCGATTTTGCTGACCGTAGCTCGAGCGCGCTTTTTTATTCACATCGAACGATGCCAAAAAATGCGGCAAATCTCCTACCACATTGGTTGTGTATAGGGACGTCCTTGCAGATGTTCTGCACGCCGCATTCAAGATCTGAATGTAACCAATGTACTTGCTGTTGGCCGCAACGATCGTCGCGATCGTAGAGCGCTTCTTGCTCTTTGAGACATGCAAAGGCTCGTACTTGGCCAAATAACCTCGATCTCGACTCGTAATGTCTTTCATGCTCTTCAGCACTGTGTACTCGCAGCCGTCCGTGACGCCCTTTGATATGACTTTGCAAGGCAGCTCGAGCAGGTCTTGGCGCTCAAGGTACCGCGTAATGGCAGCTTCTAGCGACGGCCGAACGCCAGCACAGTCTTTGCGGACTTGATCCTTGTAGTCGCCAGACTCGAGCAGTTTGGAAGAAAAGTTCTTCATGAGGCGCGCTGGATCAAAACATACATTTTCGATGAACAACAAGCGATGTTGATTTGCTTTCTTGTGGGCTTTATCAACAATAACAGTTTGAAAACGTTTCATGATGTACCTGCGGCGCGCAATGTCGGTATTGGTGGCGTCCAACACGACAATATTGCCGGACGCGACGGCTTTGATGCCTTCGTTGATGCATACTTTTGCAAATGCTTCGTTCAACGCTTTGAAATCCGCAAAGACGTGGCCGGGAATAGCAGGAGCCTTGGCGTCTTGCAACCACCGCTTTAGATCTGCGCGATGGCGGTTCAAGTTTGCGTCGGATGCGTATCCCTTGTCGCGACACAGGTCGATGAATTTGTCGACTCCTAGAGTAGAATACTTTTCCTTGACTTTTATTTCCCACGTGCGTCGAAAATCGCCGGCATTATACATGGTGACCGAGCGCGCGCTCGGGCCGTGTGTAAAGTAGCGCTGCAAGACATCGAACGTAGCCGACTTGCCCCGCGCCGGCGGCCCCACCATGGCGATGAATATGCCCCCCTTGTCCGAATCTACACGCACTTTGGTCTTGCAGGCTGCATTGCAAAAGTAGCTATCGTGAAAGTGGTCGCGCAAGTTCTCAAAGACGTCCTTGTAATCGCACATGTAAGAAAGTAGTATTCATGAAGTATTCACATATGATTTTTTCAATGCAGAAAGAAAATGATGTGGCCAAAAATGGCCAAAAGATACGATCGATTCTTCACGATTTGGGCGCTCGTCGCCCACGCAGCGTTTTTGGCCGGACTCTTTTACAACACATTCTTGTTGGGCGTATGCGTCTTGGTCGGATCTGTGATCGTGAACGCAACGATCAACAAAGAGTACTACTTTTTGTACGACGCGGTCACGCACTATTTGCCCATGGCGATCTTTCTGTGGAAGCCTGTATTGATCGACTACCACCCGCTTCTGTTATTCCCAATCTATTTGGCGTATATGCGCTTCGATTTCGAACGACTCTATGTGTACTACAGTCGACCGTCCATTGGACTACGAGAGTAGAGCTTGACGGAGTAGAGCTTGACGTCAGCAAACAAGCGACAGCAAACTCGTGAACATGGCGTCAAACGAGCTCGACGGCATCGAGGAATTCCTCCAGCACCACATCGCCGAGTTCATGGCCATCCCGTGCAACGAACGCATGGTCAAGTTTGCCCAGTATGCGCAAGAAGTGGCCGAGGACCAAAAAGAGAATGCGGCGCCCGGCGTCCTCGAGACCACGCTGCCCGCGTATTTAATTGTATTGTACACGCGCTTGGCGGACGCCACTGAACAAGAAATCAGAAATTGCACTGCGCGCGATGCTACCGCTAGATGAACGAAGAGCAAAGACAAAATGTAACAACAATGTCTCTGTCAAGACATTGAAAAATCTCACATAGAAGATATAGAATATCCTCTCAAAATGTCCATCGGCAACGCGCTTGTCGTCGAGAACATCATGGGGCGTCTGGACCCTAAAGACCGTGCGCAATTGGCTGCATCGGACAGATTCAGTGCCAACGTGTACAGAAACAACAAGGCGTTTCAGACAAATGCGGCGCGCATGCAGCAACGGATTGACGCCGCGCGCGCTCTGCTCGAGTGGATTTGCAAGTCCGATATGTATGCAGAAGCCATAGTCACAGACGACCCACAGAAGGCGGGGCGTCTCGTAAGCATGTATTTTTTTCGCAAGGATGCTTTGACTGTGTCATTGCGAATCGATGCAGATTATTTTACAGGGGATATAATCTCACAGATTAAGAGCGTTGCCCAAACGGGTAAGTTGGAATATGTTGACAATTCACCCGACGACGTAACGATCGATGTTTGTTTATCATCAAGTCATGATATTGATACGATGCTAGAGTGCCTGGATGTATTGTTGTTAAAACATCCCAGCTACACGCTACTCGTTTTTGCGGACGTTATACCGCCTGACGATGACACAAACGAAAGACCGAGTTACGGTCAATTACGAATCCAATTCAAGCAATTGATGTTGAATATGGGATTTGAAGACGCTGTGTCCGCTACCACTAACACTTCTTCTCTTCCAACGTATACAAATACTCCAGTCAATACAAACACCACCAATGCAGGACGACGACTCAGGAAGATCAACTTGGCACAAGATATGCAAGGCGTGTTGGGACACCAAAACGCGGCGCGCAAGCTCCGCGATGGCACGCTGAACGCGGATCGTGCCGCCGAGCGCGCCAAGATTCTTGCCGACTTGCAAAAGTTACATCAGGAAGATTCTCAAGCAGGGTCTGCTGCAAAAAAGCTGCGCCCGTCGCCTAGCGCGAGCGCCATGTTGTACGCGCCCGGGACGCGGCGCAAGGGCAATGACGGACGCATGTATGTCGTCAAAGTGACCAAGAATGGCGTGCAGCGTTGGGTAGCATGCTCGGCAACATCAAAGAAGTTTGCTGCAGCGCGTTCGAAAAAAACAGCAGAGGTTACTCTCGCGAGCGGTGATGCTCAAGTCTACACCATCACCACCTCGTTGCGCGCGGTGCTGGACGACCAGCTGAAACCAACTGCCAAGCTGTGCGTCGACAGGCCTGCGACGGCGTTCCCGTCCTCCGCAAGCAAGATTCGATCGCTGGCTGAAAAAGCCGTCAAGGCCAGCAAGAAAGACATTGGGTATTTGCTGCACGGCATCTCGGCAACACAGACAGTCAAGTCTCTCTTTGGGCTGCTCACGCGCGAACGACGTGTTCGCCTCCCCGTAAAGCTCGCAAGCATGAAGCACGCTTTCGATGCACGGAAACACTTGGTCACCACACTGTGCTGGAGAGTCGAGGTGCCGGCCGGGGTCAGCAAGCCGACCGTTGCCCAAGTGCGCAAAGAGATGTCGGGCGCGCTGACCGACGGCTGGGGCGAGGGCGTCGAGCAGACGGCGCGGTTCGGGCCGCTCGTTGCGTGCGACGACAACGACGTGTGTACCAAAATTACAAAAATAAAGAAGCAGCGCGGTGCGAGCGAAGACGGACAATATGCGCTGTTGTACACCCTCAAGGGCGCGGTCATTGATATTCGCCGCGATTGATTCACATTACGCGTCGTCCCGCTCCCGCACTACTTCCTCGAGACAAAGCACCTCGACTTGGTTGCTCAGCAAACCGACGGCGTCGTCGGCGATGACCTTGGTGGGCCCGTAAAGGATGTGTGTCAACACTCGCTTCAGCGGACGCGTTTTCAAGAAGCGCCACAGGCGGCCGTAACCGACCAAGACGACGGGAACGTCGACCGGTACGTCGTCGAGCGCATCCGAGAGGTCCTTGCCGAGCGTGCGTTTGGTCTCGATCATGTCGCCATTTGGACCCACGACCACGCGTTTTTTTGAAATGGGGAGCTCGAATTCTTCGGGCGGTGCGTCTGAATCGTACCTGACCACGCCCTTGCCGCACAACAATAGCGCGACCGCATGACCACCCGTGCGCTCCAGGGACGCCTTGCATATCTCTTTGGCATTGAACGGCTCGGACTCGGTGCGCGGCGTCAACGAGACAACCATTGCGCGGTTGTCGCGCGCATCGTTCATGAACCTGCGCGTGTAGTTGCAGCGATAATGGATTGAATTGCGGTGATTTTTTTTCCGAAGAAGCAAGTTCGATTCGAGATCGCAGTATTTACCTTTCATACATGAGTAGAACAGGCTCTGTGTCAAACCCAGCCTTGATGCCATACGCGACATCGGCATCTAGAAGAATTTGGTGCTCCGGGATGTCGCCGCCGGCCACCTACACCGCTTTTCATGGCGTCGGCAGACATCTCGTGAGCACGCGATTTGCAAATGCGAAATTTTGAATTGCCTTTCGACACGCATTGCTCTTCTTACGTCCTCGGCTTGCGGCTCGTAGGCGCGGCGCTTCCGGTCTTCTTCCTTGTCGCACTGCTGTCTGAAGTGGCGTTCCTCTTTGCGCATCAATCGCTCGGCTTCTCTTTGCTGCTCTTGCGCGCGAGCCGCCATGATCTCCAGGAGCGCATCGTCTTGCGTGCCGCTGCCGCTGGCAAAGGAGGTAAACATCGTGTTCCAAGGGCGGGGTCGAGTTGTGGTTAGGGGGGGGGCATGCGGTCCCGGGCTATATATGCACGTGAGCTTGTACGACCAGTAGTACAACTGTAGTATAGCGCACCCAACATTGTAAAAAATAATATATGAGCTGTCACATATACAAAACGAGAAGAAGATGAGCGGCGTACCTAGGCTCCTCGATAGCTTCATGTCTTGTCTGCAGCCTGGCGGAAAACCATGCAAAAAGAGAAAGTCGACAGCATCTGCCACGCACACGGACCTATACTGTTTATCAATCTCTCCCGTCGCTTGTAAGAAAATGCGCGCAATCTTTGTGTACAAGGGCGCGCTTCGGCACGTCGACTTTGGTCACATAGACTACGACGATTTCACGCAGCACAAGGACGAGAAACGAAAGCTCAATTATTTGTCACGGTCGGCGGGAATCCGCGACAAGCAAGGGGCTCTGACGAAAGACGATCCGCTGAGTCCCAACTATTGGTCACGGCGCATCTTGTGGGATTCTGGCGAGAGTTTTTCAGCTATCCAAGCGCGCAATAAATAGATCATTTGATCTTGACGAATCTGACACGTCCGGTGACGCTGTTGCACCGCTTGACATACTGATCACCATTCTTAGTGTAAATGGTGCGCTTCACACCGTGTTTGTCCGTATGTGTCAGTTTCGTGCGCGCATGACGACTTGTCCTTGTTGACGATTTCTTTTTTTTAGCACCGCCGCTGTGATACACGATCTTGACGTCCCAGTCGTAATTGTCTTTCGAGAGCACCGCCGAATTGACGCGCGACCAATCGGAAATCTCAACCGTCGCAATCAATTTGTCCTGAAAGTACACATGGTGCAGGTTTTTAAAGACATTGATAAATTGTAGAAACCGTCCGTCGTCGGCAACGACCAGGCGCATGTCCTCGTTGTCGGGCTGTTCGTAGTCGCGTCTTTGCGTGGTGAATACGATTTCCGTCATTTGATGTATTGGAAGAAAAATGTACATGCGGGGAGCTACAATTTTTTGCTCCAATGAACCCGTCCGGTCATTGCATGCAGCGCATTGCCTCTCCGGAACAGGTTCAGCGTCGGTGTATGGATTTTTGCAGCGCCCGATGTTGCCGGGGTGACGTGTGCGACGGCCCACCGCGGTTCCTCTCCAAAGCGATCGCCGTACATGGCCTCCATAAAAAACGCGTAATCGCCGCACGACAGCGAGCACAGCCATGGTCCCAGCTTTGCATCCTTGTCATCGGACGGCACAGCGAGCATGCGCGCAAGGCGCTCGCGGGCCCGTTGGACGCGCTTGTTTGCTGCAACATCTGTTGCTTGGTGTTCTAGAGATTGCTGGACCGCAATGACAGAGTTTTGCAGACTCCGTGGGACCATCTTGTACTGCGATCCTTCCTCTCGCAAGGCATTTGCCTGTCTGCGTATGGCTGTTGAAAGTTTGCGAACCGGGAAATTCGCGTACTCATTGATGGCGTCGGCAACTTTTCTCCGCGCTACCCGCGGAGCTGTTTTGCCATCAATTCGGTTGATGCGGTAGCCTTGCGACTCGTACCACGTCTTGCCATGCTTCAAGAGGTGTTTGAACGAGAGATCGTAATTGGTTTTGTTGTTGCATGCGATGAATGATGCGTCTTGCAGACCGAGCTCTTTGCCCCCGAGGTCGTGCTTGACGAACTGTTCGACGTCGCGCAAGATTTCTTTGCCACCCTTTTCCCGCGTCTTGTTCACAAACACGAGGTAATGGGTGGCGCTGCTTGGGCACGACCTGATACGGTATACTTTGCGGTGCTGGTGGTAGGTGCACCCATCTTTGTCGTCGGTCCACGTGATGGTTGGGCGCAGCATACTTGCTTGCCTTGGTTGTTTTCATTTTATCGCGGATAATTTTTTTGCGCGGGTTTTGCCTCTGCGCGGTGTGTCTGTGGCGCGCGGCTGCATGCTCTATACAGTACGGGCAGTACTAAAATCTGGTGCTTCAAAATTTGGTGCTTCAAAAATATTTGTGCGTGCATGTACAAACAAACTCTCCGTAAACAAACATGTCTTGCGCCGCAAACGACATTACGGATGCTGTGCTTCGGAGCACCACTTTCACAGCAGAGGTGCGGCTGACGATCCAGGCCACATACGCTGCGACGTTTGTAAACGGACACATTGCTTCTGTGCGACGGGTGTGATCATGCTGGGGGCTGGGGAGCAACGGTAGCTTGCGGAGGTTGACGAGCCGTCGCGATTGTTCGCACAATTGCAACCACGGCTTGGACAATTGAATTTGGTTGGATGCTCTTTGTGAGACCCATTGCTTCGCTCGTTGCAACCAGGATGCTCAGGAATCCATAGATCCAGTATTGATGATCACATGCCCAAGACATCTTTGTTCTTTATTGCATACATGCAATAAACTTGTGTGTATGCAAGAACGCGCTGTCGGTTGTGAATGAGAACGAGAACGTATGGTACTCGAGGCTGACACCATATGATGTTCCGTTGTCACAACGCCGAGTTTACAATATTGACAAAAAGCATTTGGACCAGTTTTTGTTCTGTTGTATTTGTAGCGCACGGTCCACTCCCGATAAGACGGCTGAGCCGTATGGCTTGTTGTTCACGCGCACCCGAGACTCGTTGGCTGGGACCCGCCCGACTACGAGGCGTTCCACACGCCTCATTTCAGTTTTGCCGCCACTGCTGCTCCGAACTCAGCACAAGCGATCCTCTGACAAGTTCTTGGCAGCGACCTTGCGCACCTCGGCCACCTGCTCCGAGGTCCACCTGTAAAGCGAGGTTTTTATTTGGCAGAAGCATGCAACTATGAGAATTTTACACAAGGCTTGTACGGCAAAGGCGGTCGGTGCAGCACATCGTCGGCAAGCACGGCGCGCAACGCGGCGCACCTGCCGGTGCGGCACCAAGCAACGAAGCCGTCACACTGGTGCTCGACCAGGTCGTATACAATGCGCTGCATTTCAGGGTCACGTGCAGCGTGAAGGGCAGCAACCATCGTGCATGCCCGTGCCTCGTCCGTGTCCGGCTCATACGGGATCACGCCAGCGGACTCGACGTAGGTATCGACTGTCAAAAGCCCGGCCATGAAGTCGTCAATGGGCACTTTGGATATGTTGCCGTCGGGGTGCATGTGCACCACGTGATCGTCGCCCACATACACGCCGTGGTGCCAAATGACGTCTTGCTTGTCCTTGACGACGCTGCGCACGGCAATGTGGTCACCCGGGCGCGCCTTCTTGGTCAATGAATACACGCTGCACGGCTGAAGCCGCTGTGGAGTGAGGTCGACACCCCAACCGCGCAAGAGACTCTGCAGCAGCCGCTTATTGGTCTCAATGTCGGCCATATCGACAATTATACTGCAATTTGGATATATATATATATATATATGTCACGACGTCGGGTCCGCAAAGCTCTTGCAATAGTAGTTTGAAGGTCTGGTCGGGGCTTATATACCAGTATTTTTGGTACCGTACGGAAGCGCTGTACATTTTGCGACAAGACGACGCTCGAGAAGTGTGAGCTTTTGATGTGCTTTGGCGGGGGGGGGCGTGGTGGAAAGAACAATCATGCGTTGTGCAGCATCTTCATTGACAAACAAGGTACGTCGCGGTGCGCCTCCTACCACGACGTCTGCGTGCATCTTTTCGTCTTTGTCAAATGTTCTTCGTGTGATTGGCATCTCGAGGAGCCTGGGCAGTTCTTGGGCGCAGTACCATGATTCTTCGTCTTTCTTCAGAGTTTGAATGTTGTCGCCCAATATCGAGTCTAGGATGTCCATTGTTGAACTGATATGGTGGTTGAAATGATATGGTGGTGCGGACGCGGCTTCAAGTGCCGAGAGTGTTTGAAAGGATCATAAGAAACCTTCCTTTTGAAAACCAAGGTCCCATCGCATGCTAATGTTTAATCATATTCGGTAGGAACCATGAAAGGTCGTGACTTAAAGAAGACGTTCGTAAAGGATGTAATACCAAATACAAGAATGTCGGATGCACGTATTTGCAAAGATTGTCAAGAAAGTAAAACAATTGATGATTTCGAAGCAACGACAAAAGATGGCAAGTCACGGCGTGGTGTGTGCAGGACTTGCTATGCAAAGAAGAAGAGTCTTAAAGCCAAGGTCGCCGCGTTGACGCACGACCCTGGCAAGGTCCTCAAGCCTGATGCTTGCAATCATTGTGGTAAAGGTCCAAACGAGGTTGACTTCAAATGGCGTAGTGATTTGGCCAAGGGAGGATGGCGCAACACATGCACTACGTGTTACAATGCTAAAGCGTACCACAAAGCATATCGCGAACGCGAGCGTGTAAAAGACGAAGCTGGATACCTCGCGCGAAACGCTTCGATACATCTGGCATGGGCGCATCGTAATCCGGACAAGGTCAAAGAACAACAGATCAAGGCTGCGACTGAAGAAGATCGGAAAATTAAATCCATCAAAACATCTGCTACACAACGTGAAATTGGCTTCAACGATGCGGACGCCCGGGCCATGCAAAGGAAGCTGACGCGTGCATGCCATTTTTGTGGGTTCAAGCCATCGCCGACCGAATCTCTCAATGGCTTGGACCGAGTGGATGCAGCATTGGGCTATACGGACGCCAACACTGTCTCATGTTGTGCAACTTGCAACGCCATGAAGTGCATCATGCATGTGGATGACTTCTTGAGCAATGTGCGCGCCATTGCTAAGCACACAGGAAGAACCGAGACATATGAAGGATGCCGCAACCGTCTCACACCATTTGCCGGAACAACTGATCGTCGCGAGGCGGAGGTAATTGACAAGGACATGAAAAGTTTAAGTCCAGAGCTCAAACTTACTTTGTGGAGTAGTTTGTGCTACCTTTGTGGCCGGACCCCCGCATTTGGCATTGATCGCGTGGACCCACACCAAGGCTATGTGCCAAGTAATGTTCGCCCGTGCTGCTCAAGTTGCAATTATATGAAGAAGGACCTGCAGCTTGATGACTTCATGGCACATATCGCATTCATTAATAAGCACACTAAAGATTGGACTGTTGGTGACATCATGGATATGCCGATACGGGCGTTTGGCGGTCACTTACGCGAGCCTGTTTCTGTGTTTGATAATAACAATACACCAATGATCGTATTTCCTAGCAAAACAACAGCTAGCAAGATTATCGGTGTTTGTTTGCGCACGCTGGAGAAGGCACTAACTTCGGGAACAAAGTGTCGTGGTCATACATGGTCCACTGTTGAACCACGACAATACCGTGCGCAATATATTCTACCAGATGATGCACGACAAGTGATTCAACACTTGCAGACCAAGTAACCGTCAATGTGTAATTCCATGTCAAGCGTACTGCACCAGCAAATGAAATATCTGGACACCAACAAGTCTTGCTACAATAACCCTTACGACAGTTTATATGCAGCATATGTTGCTGGTCATTTCGATGCAGAAGGGAACGTCTTTGTTAAAACAACGGATAGTGGCCGTAAGCAGTGGTACGTAAAAATTTTACCCAAAAATGCGACCCGAGCTAATCGTAAGGATCCAAACATTGATGGGCTTTGACCGAAGTTACCCATGCGAACCTTATCGCATCAAGTTCATAAATAAGATAGAAATTCACTTTGCGATGTAGTTAAAGACTACATCATATTGTTAAAAAGCACGAGTTCGATAGATTTATAGCTGCAATGGAGTTTATTTCACCCTCAGTAATGAATTTGAGACCTTGTTATATTTTTTCCACACCCATGGGCGGCATGGCGTACTAATTGGAATAGGCTAGACCCGTAGCCTCAGACTAGCTTTCACTAGCCCACGGAATACACCTTATGAACATCATCAGCCTTGTCAAGGCCTCCGTCCCCACTCCCATCTACTCTCTGAACCTTCCTCATTGCCCGTGACGTTGAGCTTTAGAGGCTTGGCTGCGGATAGTCCAATCCTTTGCGTTTTTCCCATACCCGAGGCTGTTAACCTGGCCACAACAGGGTTTCCCGCTGCTGCTTGGGAGCAAAGGCTCTAAGGAGTTTCCCGCAATTTGGGAATGTCGCAGTCGTGTTGCCACGACCACTAGCCGGTTATATAGCTTATGCGCACGCGGCGACAAGCCCCTCGTTTACAATGTTTGCCCAAAGAGGTAGGTGAGGGAACCTCTCTGGCATCCGACTGTTATGGGCAGTTTGACGTTTACCCATGCCTGACATTATGCGTAGCACGTTGTAGTTGACAGCAAACACCTTGATCTTGCTGCTCTTGCCGGCGAACGACGGCACCAGGCTGGCGTCCAGGGTGGCGGTGTCGATGCGCGACATGTTGCAGGTGCCAGAGGGCTGGTGCTGCTCGGGCTTGAGGGCGAACGAGTAGACGTTGATACCGGCCGAGGGCACGTTCTCGTGGTGCTGGTAGGGCTGGACCAGGCCGTAGTAGCGGCCATCGCGCTCGGCCATGCGGTCGTGGCCGTTGAGCTGCAGCTTGGCCATGTGCACCGGGTTGACGCCGGCGCCGAAGACGACCGAGGTCAGGACGCCAACGGCGCCACCAGCGGCGGACACGCCGGCCACGTCCAGGGCAGCGGACGAGTCGCGGGCGTCCGTGAAGTTGAACCACTGCTTGCCGGGCTTGGCGGTGAACGAGAAGGGCACGGCCGGCTCGTCCAGCATGGCGTCGGGCTGCACGACCCACACCAGCTCCGAGCAGGGGTGGTTGAAGTTGAGCTTGCCCTTGTACTTCTGGCCGGTGATGGACTCCTCGCCCGTGTACTGCAGCTGAGAAATCAGGTACTCGTGCGAAGCCTGGGCAAAACGGCGGCGCTCGTCCGTGTCGAGGTAGATATAATCCACATACAGAGACGCGGTCTTCATCTTGGGAACCGAGACGACCGACTTGTCCGTGACCCACACGTCGTTGCTGTTGGCGTCCACGGCCTTCTTGCCAGCCCAGTAGACGTCGGCGGCGTCGCGGAACTCAATGTTGACCTTGACCTCGTGGTACTGGAGGGCAATGAGGGGCAGCGCCAGGCCGGGGTTGCGGCAGAACCAGAACTGCAGAGGAATGTACAGCACCGAGCCGGCCTTCTTGACGGAGCCGGCGGCGGCGGTGTCGGCAATGGTCGTGAGGTCGGTGAGGTTGGGGGTGTTGCCCACCATGTTGGCGTAGCCGAGCGCGTGGCCGGCGGTCTGGGTGAGCTCGTTGTAAATGTGCAGCCACTCGCCATAGTGCTTGTCGATCTTCTGGCCACCAATCTCGACCTCGACGTTCTTGATGAGCGCGTGACCAAGCCAGTCGACCCAGCGGAAGCCAATGGTACCGGTGGACGTGGGCTTCATCAGCGTCACGTCGTCCAGCTCCACGCGCAGGTACATGCGGTGGATGAGGTCACCGTTGCGGCTGATCAGGCACGTGACCTTGCGGCCGAAATCTGCCTGGCCATTGAACGTCTGCTCGATGGACTCCATCGAAAAGTTGGTGTGACGGCGGTAAATCACCTTGAAGAAAGTGATCTGCGGGTTGCCCGTCAGGTAGATATCTTGCGCGCCGTACGCGACGAGTTGCATAAGACCTCCACCCATTGTTTATGTCGATGATAGTAGATTTATATACAGTATGCAAAGAAAAAAAATATGGCGACAAAGGCAGCAAACGCAAAATAAATTCTACAGTCGACGGAAGTCTAAAATGAAAACTCTACTTTTTTGGAATATAAAGACAACGCAATTCTTTAATGCGGTGACGGCGAGGAGAGCCAATCTAGCCCGCTCGTAGACTCCCGATCTTTCCCAGTTGCTTTTGGATGGCAACGAAATTGAAAGTGGCATAGCGCCTTGCGCATTAGCACCCGCGTGCGCCCGTGTA
>JACCDX010680136.1_pt1 | contig 14005 bp, 11 predicted proteins | sample 7449681 | NCBI WGS metagenome assembly JACCDX01 (sample SAMN15323450, study PRJNA562643) | freshwater metagenome | isolation source: river surface water | place: USA:Blue River Watershed | collected 2017-08-18
GGAACCGCAAGGGCTTTCTGCGCTTTGGAAAGATGAATTGGTGCTTTGCATAGCAAAAGGTTTGGATATGCAAAGGCCCAATGGGCAGTATAGAGAAGTTGACAGGCTTCCAATAACATTTTGACAACGTGTTTGTCTGCGTGGTACTGGGCTGCTTTTTCTGGATCTAAATCAAGAAGGAAGATATTCATAGGTTCAGTTCATCAGGTGAACCGTCTCCCCATCCAATTTTATTCCCTCTCTCTCAAACAACTCTTTAGCGAAGGGTTCAAGGGAACCTCGTACAACAGCAGTCGGTCTATAGGGCCAAGGACAGAGATAGACTGCATTGGGCCAAGGACCTGCACGAGGCCAACATAAGTGCATTACATTCGGCAAACATTTTTGAAGAAGTTGTTGTCCTGCAGCAGCCTCAGCAAAATTCAATGTAAGAGCCGCGTGTTTCTTCCCCTCCTCTGTGGTATAGGTCTTGTTGAGTGTATTCAAGACCTCATTGTAGTAATTCTGAAGATCCATCCGTCTCCAGAGTGTTGCTTGATAGGTAAAGACATATTGATTATGTTCACCCAAGATTTTCCAAGGTTTTCCTTTCGTATAGAGAAGGTCGTTGGATTGAGGTCCTGGACAGGGGTTCAGACGAAGACTGCTCACAAGACGATCGGTATCTAAGATAAAAAGTGCATCTTTTAACGCATCAAAGTCAGGTTTTCTATCCAAAAGGAAATCTTCTTGAAGAGGAAGCACGTAGGTAATGGTGGACGGAAGTTTTTGCAGAGCCGCCTGTCGACTTTCTAGAAAGCCTGATTGCGACGTTTGAAGAGCAATAATTCTGACTCCAAATTCAAGAATGAGTTTTGCGACAAGAGGGTGTTGAAGAGCCTCGGTTGCAAAATAAATAGGCCATTTTAATTGCGGAGCATATCGTTTGAGAAGCGTGAGTTGGAGAGGGAGCAAATAAAAATACTTGGGTGTACTGTTAATCAGAATACAAACATCCTCTCGTTCCATTCTATCTGTATGATTTCAAATTTGTTTAGGAGGGTTAAACAAGTTCCAAGACTACTGTGTAGAATGCTAGCCCAACATCCAAAAACAGGAAAACCGATTCGTATTCTTCGGAGCGATGCATCCCTCTGGAGGAGTCAAAAAACAGTTGTTTGGCTACAGGATCAAGATTCAAGTATCTCGTGGGATCGTTGGGACACACTTGTAATGGGTCTTCCTGAGTATTTCAAATGGAAACAGGCTAAGAAGCGAATTGATTATCTGGTTCTTCTCGATACAGAAGATGCAACTGTGAATTGGTTTACAACAATGAATCCGCTTGAGTTTCGTATGATTTTTATTTCACGTGATCTTGTCTACAAAGTTGGAGAAGCCAAGTTTCGCCAGATGAAAATCCAGAATCTTATTTGTTTGGAAGAGATTACAAAACTCTATCCTTTCCTTGGAGCACCGTGGGATGGTACCAAAGAAGATATGTTTCTTCAGATTGTTGCTCTAATGCGCTCCTCTCGTATGTCAGGATTCCAACTGACTGAACATAAGCGTCTCTCCTATTTCAAATCGATTGGAATTGATCTTTCTTTTGAAACAGGAACTCCTCGGAAGTTGTGGTATTTTACCCAATATTATGTTCCTGAGAAAAGCAAGCGTAGACGAGAGATTCAGAAATGCTTGGAGATGAACGTTGCAAATCCATTCATTGACAAGGTTGTTCTCTTGAATGAAAAAGAACTCGTCTCTTCTCTCTCCATTCCTAAAGATAAGATTCAAGAAGTTGTTGTGGGAAAGCGCTTAACCTATGAACTTGTACTCAAATGGATTTATGAGAATGCACCCTCTGATGTGATCTGTGTCTTTGCAAATGCTGATATTTGGCTTGACAATCAAATGTGGAAAGATGTCTGGACAGCCAAGATTGACGATGTCTTTATTGCATTGCTTCGTTGGGATGTCCAAGAAGGAAAGGAGGAATCCAAACTCTTTGGTCCTCGCAATGACAGCCAAGACACGTGGTGTGTGCTATCTGATTCGGTGAAGAATAAGACGTGGAATTGGCCTTCTCTCAACATTCCCTTTGGAAAAGCAGGATGTGACAATGCGATTACTGTGGAAATGTTACGCCAGAAATTCCTGATTGTCAATCCTGCTCTTTCTCTCAAGACTCACCACTATCATACAAGCGATGTGCGAACCTATGATCCAGCCGATGTCGTTGACAAACCTGTGTTTATGTATGTGGATCCGAATGGCATTCACGATATGGAACCGATTTTTGATATCAAGAAGTATGAAGTGGGCTCTCTTCAATTTGAAGGGTTTTCTCGTCAACTCCATTCTGCAACACCCAAAACTGTCGAAACGCTTTGTAAAATGTTGGAGCGGGGTGAACGCTATCTATGGACGGCCAAAGGATCCAATACCTTTGCCTCCCAGAGTATCCCCTTGTACAAATACGAAAATGCCTTTCAAACGCCTCAAGGTTTAGTGTATTCCTACAATAAACTATTCATTGGGAAAGAGGAGGCTTCCAAGGAGGCGTGGGCGCACAGTCAACTCAGTAGTATTACTCCTGCCTTCTCCGTGGAGAGAACCTTTGCTGTTCCTTGGCGTGCAGAGGATGTTAAAACACAGGAAGGATATGCACTGTATTATTTATCCAAGATTTTAATGATGCAAAGCCAATATGGCAAGGGAGAATTCTGGGCTCCTGCGAAGGGTATGCTCTCTGTGCTTGAATTGTTTACCTGGGGGCAACGTGAGTTGCCAGTCATTCCTCATTCCGATGGTGCACAGATTTGGTGCAAGGAAATTATTCAATACCCTTGCACAACGGTCCAGGAAGTGCACAAAGAGGAAATTCAGGCCCTTCGAAAGGCTTTGAAGATTGGCTGGGAACCGAAGAAGAGCAGTGAAAAGTGGGTTGTGATGATTGATGGAACACATATTACATCGGAAATGGTTCGTGGTTGGGAGGAGAAATATACAGATAGGGAATGGGCTGTATTGTTTGATGGGCGTACCTCTGCCGATCGTTGTGTGGAGAAACTCAAAGGGGCTGCAGGCTTTATCTTTTTTGGAGGATCCAAGACGGTGAGTCGTTGGGGATTTGCTTGGAGTCTACCTGAGAATGCAACAGTGGTTGAGATCCAGAATGAAATGGATCCCAACGGGGAAGCCGCACATCTTGCAGGAGCCTCCAATCTTCAGTATTTCTTTGCCTCTGTTCCAAGAGCAGCCGAGAAAGCAATGCAGGATTTAATCTCCAAGGCTGTTGATCAAACACTTCAATCCCTTGATAAAATTAAGCAAGCATCATCCATTCCAACACTTCATATGCCGCGAAAGTCCCTGACAGGGTTCTTTGGTCATTCTGGTGATTCATTCCGTGAAATGGCGTCTCTGTGGGCTGAACGAGGATATGTGCAACTTGTGGAAGATCCCAAAGCCGTCCAGATCTGGTTAGGGGATGTAGGAGATGTCTTGCTGTATGATCGTCCAACAATGGATTGGCTCTTTGCGTCTCCTCAAGAGGAACAGACTTGGAAACTTGCTCTCTTTGGAAATCCCAAACCGTCTTCTTCAGGGGGTCCTTCGAAGAGTTGGTTCTTTTGGCCGCGAAAGCCTGCGCTAATAGAGGAGTTGGTTGCGAAAGGGCTGCCTTTGCAGAATCTGCAGCGCCCAAAGACATGTGTCTTTTACGGAAAGATTGAGAATAAGGTGCAAGAGAAACGTCGCACAGGAGACTGGGCATCTATCTGTGATGAATTTGTGATGGTCAAGGGTGAGTCAACACCTTATCAATTGAGTCATCAGGAGTATCTTGAGCGTCTTGCAACCTCGAAGTTTGGTCTTTGTTTGGCAGGCTTTGGCAAAAAGTGCCATAGAGAAGTGGAATGTATGGCAATGGGCTGTGTTCCTCTTGTTACACGTGACGTGGATATGGAGAATTATGCCAATCCACCTGTGGAAGGAGTGCATTATATCAAGGGTGAAACTCCTGAAGAGTTGAAGGCGAAGATGGATGCTGTAAGTCACGAAGAATGGTTGAAGATGTCACTTGCTTGTCAACAATGGTGGAAAGACAATGCGTCGGTAGAGGGCAGTTGGTTCTTAACGAAAAAATTGATTTCTTAGAATCTGTCTTTAGGAAGCAAGTAACAATGTCAAAAACCAAAGACAAACCTCAGTGTCCAGTGTGTATGGACCCTTTTACCGCTGTAATTCGACAGCCTATTGTGTGTGCTTATTGCCCACACTCAGTCTGTAGACAGTGTACCTCTCACTATCTGCTTACCAGTTTGAACGATCCTCATTGTATGGAGTGCAAACGTGAATGGAACCGTGAGTTTATTGATACAAAATTAACACAAACCTTTCGCAAAGGACCTCTTAAACATCATCGTCGTCGCGTTCTAATGGATCGTGAACGGGGTCGCCTTCCTGCAATGCAAGCCTTTGTGCAGGCGCAACTGACCATTCAGAATAATTCTATTAAAATTGCGACTCTTCGTGGAGAACGAAAGCAACTGAAGCAAGAACGCAATCGGATTCAGGTTGCTCACGCCGAGGAAGGGTTTCAGGCTCTAGCCGAACGTCTCCGTCCCATTACAAGAGATCTTGCGGAAAAGAAACTTGAAATTCGCACGCTTGAGCGAGCAGTGAATACTGCACGTGCAATTCTTACAGGCCAAGAAAAACCTGAAGCCCGTCAATTTATTATGAAATGTCCTGCAGAAGAGTGTCGTGGATTCCTGAGTTCTGCGTGGAAATGTGGAACGTGTGACAAATTCTTCTGCTCGGATTGTCACGCCCAGAAAGCAGGACAGCGTGATGAAGCCCACGTGTGCAATGAAGAGGCCAAAGCGACGGCTGCAATGATTCGCCAAGAGACCAAACCTTGCCCGAAATGTGGCATTCGCATTAGTAAAATTGATGGCTGTGATCAAATGTGGTGCACAGAGTGTCACACAACCTTCTCTTGGAACTCTGGACAGATTCTGTTGAATACAGTTGTCCACAATCCTCACTATTATGAATACCTTCGCAAGGTCAATGGTGGCAATATTCCACGCGAAGCAGGGGATGTTCCGTGTGGTGGTCTACCCAATGCCTATCAATTTACGCGAATGATTTATGATATTCCTCAGGCACCGATTGATCATAAACATACACTTGGATCCATTCATCGGTGTTTGAGTGATGTTCTCTATTACCGTCTTCCTCAATTTCCTCTTCGTCAAAATGCAAATGTTAATCGAGATATTGATATTGAATATTTGATGAAAAAACTTACCGAAGAGGAATGGGGAACGAAGTTAGAACAGGCAGAAACTCGCTTTGATCGAAAGAAAGAGATTGGTCTCATTCTTCAAACCTTCCTTCATATTGGATCGGAAAAACTTGCAAGTCTTGTAAATGCACTGAATCGAACACCCGTGCAGGACAAACCCCGTATTCTTGAAAAGACTCTAAAGGAAATGAATGAAGTCCGTGACTATATTAATAAATCGCTGCTCCAGAAAGGTGCTCAGATGGGAATTGTAGTTCCTCAGTTCACTGCACTCTATGGCTATGTTTGGGCGAGCAAGAGTACAGTGAAAGCGGAGAAAAATGCACCTGTACAAGCACCTGTAACAAATCAGATTGTGTACCCTGAAGAAGCAAAGGAAGAGGAACCAGATGAGGTTGAAGATGAGAAGGATACAGTGATGGTGGAAATTGAGGGTGAGTTTGTGGAAGTTCCTCGTCTTGCTATGGAGAATAGAGTCTAACTATATCTAAAGGTGAAGGAAGGAGAACCTGTAATAAATGAGTTATCCTCAAAGATTTCCTTGGACTGATGACTCCTTTTTTTTGTTTACTGCTCCCTTTTTGATTGAGCGGAATATCGTTGTGAATGGTGTTTTGCATATTGGTGCACATACGTGCGAAGAGAAGAAAGAGTATAATGCTACAGGAATTGGCGATGAACGAATTCTTTGGATTGAAGGAAATAAGGATTTATGCGAACAAAACAAGAAGAATGGGATTCAAAATATATATCACGCACTCATTTCTGATACTGAAAAGGATGTAACCTTTCATATTACCAACAATCTTGCCTCAAGCAGTCTCTTTCCTCTTTACGTTCATAAATATTTTTATCCTCATATTGTGGAATCAGAAGCCAGACAGGAGAGAACAATGAGCCTTCCTACGTTCTTTGCTACGCATTCACTTGATCCTCGAAATTACAATATCTGGTGTTTGGACATTCAAGGGGGAGAATTGGATGCCTTAAAAGGGGCAGGTGATCTGTTGGATACGGTAGATGTTCTCTTTTGCGAAATTAATTATGAAAAGATGTATGAAGGAATCCCTCTTGCTGACTCTGTTATACAATTCTTAAATGATAAAGGATTTACTGCAACACACATTAAACTCTGGCAGAACTGTTGGGGAGATGCTTTGTTTGTGAAGAATAAATATCTATAACCTAAAGTGCCTTGTCCAGAATCATAAAGAATGAACGTTGTGATACAACTCTTTCTTTATGACTTTTCAAAATGCAAGAATGACTATGAAAAAATGCGAAAAGAGATTCGTGTAAAAGAGTTTGCAGCGGTACTGCGTATGAATTTAGCGAATCCTCATATTAAAAGCGTCCACGCACTCTGTGAAACACAGGAGGCGGCGGACTATTTTTCTGCAGTTGCCAATGAACTGTCACATAAGGCCGTCTTTACAGTTATTGGTCATCAACCAACGTACAAGGAACTTGTCGACTATGTGAAACAGGCATTTCAAACACGTGAGATTGTTTGTATTATGAATGGAGATATCTTCTTCAATTCGGAAAAAGATCACCTGTTAATTGAAAAACATTTACAGCCAAATCATCTGTTTTCACTCACGCGCCACGAAATCACAGATACAGGACATCAAACTCATACTGCAGAATCTTGTCCGTTTACTGTAAATGGTGGATCTTCTGATACCTTTATTTTTTATACACCTCTTCCTGATACATTGGATACGTCGAAGATGGATTTTCGTCAAAACTTATTTGGAGCCGAGGCGGTTTTTATGAAACCTTGGGCTGATGCTGGATACGAAATTTGGAATCCTTGTGATGATATTTTAACGTTACATTTACACCAAGATCGTATTCATTTTGAGCGATATGCAACCATTGATAATCCTACCAATGCAGTTTACAATCCGAAGACACCTCTTCCTCCTATCCCTTCGCATACGGGTACTTAGGATATTCCTTTCCTTCTTTATCAAATTCATAGGCTTGACCAATAAAATGGTATTTTTGACTGTCAAGGGGAATACGAAAAGGAGTGCGCAACTCTGGTGCCTCAAATGTATGCAATTCGTCGTGAATCATTGCAAATGGAATAATATGGGGATAAAAGAACTGCTTTAGAAAGTCCATATCATTCCAAAATTCAGTCGCTGTGTGGGTTTCCTTCCACGTATGGAAGGCCTCTTGTAACGAGCATTGAAGCAACCCTTTTTTCAAGCCCCACATTCCTCCCATAATAGGATGGTGATGGTTAGGATGATCGCGTAGAATATGAAACTTTTTGTCAGAGTGTACAAAGTCTTCAATACACGCTTTGTCTCGCTCATTCACACGACTATCTGCATCTCTGACACACATCACTTCCACATCTGGAAAATCAATTGAAAAGAAGCGATAGGACATATTGATTAGACCATTTTGATGGGTGGGAATAAGTACAACGGATTTCTTTTCATTTAAATCAAGGAGAATATCTTCCGAGACGCCATCGCCAACCCAAACATAAATCCACCAATCAGGAAAATGCGTATGAATAAGATCAATGTTGTTAAAAAGACCACGCCAATACTTTTCTGCGGATCCAAAAAGTGAAAAGGAGAAGACTTTCTTCATCTTTTCATTTATACGATTGAAAGTTTAGATTCTAACCGTATTTGTACGGATAGGCAGCCCATCCGAAACAAGGCTCATCAACATAAGACATTGGAAATTGACCAAGAATTCGTTTCCATAGATCATAGTCTTCAGGATTTTCTCTCATATTGGAATCGTGAAACTTTCCTGTCAACTCAAACACTCGTTTATAGACAACAACAGAACTCAAAATAATTCCATTATGGCGAAGTAAAAAAGGATAGGTCCAGATTCGTGGAAACCTGTCAATTCCACCGAACAGTTGCTGTAAGCGCGGCCAATAATGCTCTGCATTGTATCTTGGATATTTTCCATAAAATCCATTCTTGAGTTCTTCTTCAAGATGGGTTGAGTCCCAGGGTGTAGCACAATAATATCCATCCGTTGCGCAAAAATAGGTATTGTCTTGTTTCATTCGATTCATTTGCAATTCTAATTTCGTAGGAAGCCATACATCATCATCATCACAAAACGCAATATAATCACCTCTTGCAATATCAATTCCTTTATTTCGAACCTGGGAAATATTTGGAAATCCATAGATTTCCTTCGTGTTGACTTCATTGTGAAGTACAATGACTCCAGATAGATCGAGTGTTTTATACCGTGAATCTTGGGATCCATCATTAATCACAATGATTTCCAGAGCAGGATAGGTTTGCAGTTGGACTGATTTGATAGTATCCAATAGACTATCAAATCTGTTATAACTTGCGATGATTACTGAGATTGACATAGTCTAAGATGGAAGATCTTCTTTATACCACAGTGACCATTTATGATGGACAAATATGGGATGTGAAGGATCAACTGTTTCTGTTGCATAGGCGTGCAAATGAAGGTCTCCTTTTACAGTTGGAATCAAATCTGTCATACAGGCAATAGAGGAGTCCATAAAATGGCATTCAGTTGCATTTTGAATAAGATCCCATAAGTCAAGAAGTGAGATACAATTGAGTTGTTCCTCAAGAATGATATTGTTCAAACCCTCTATGAGTGGATATTGATACCGCCCAAGTCCTAAATAAATGACTGGCAAGCCGTGATGATTGGATTTATAAAGAAGATCTTGAAGCAATCGTCCGTTTAGATTTCGGTTGCTTTTTGGTTCATCGTTGATCAAGATATAGTTCTTTCCTACTTTTTCAACAATCTTGTCATAGAGTTCCTCTGATCTTCTCATATTGCTTGGTAGTTTAAAGTATGAAAATCTGTGCGAGGGATCCAATTGTCCTTGAAGGTAAAAAGAGTCTGCCCACGAGTGGTTAGGGAGTGTCGCTGATCTATATTGCGAGTGTACCCCAAAGTTGAGAAGTTTATAGTCTATTCCATTCAATTGGACAGGGCTCATAAATGGCTTTCCATTCAGACTTTCTATAAATGGAGTAAAGCGACCATTAGGATGTTCAATTCTGTAAAAGTCTACATTGGATAGATCAGAATACAAATGGTCAAGTGTTTTATTTTGGTAATTATCATAAGCGATAATTGTAATTCGGTTGGGTCTCTGCGTTTCAAGGATATAGTGTAAAAATCCATTCATAATGAGTTGATCACCGAGACCAAGATGGGGAAAGATGAGATAATTCATATTGATTTAAAGTTACTCTTATCTCTTTAAGAAGATGAAATTTGGGGAGTTTGTATTGAATAAAACCTTTACACGGGAAGACTTTCTTACACAAGACAAGTATCTTGCTTTTGCGGAACAAAACAGAGACTGGATCCAGTACGTCAAAACAGACAGTTTATTTTATTCCTTTCCCTGGCGAAATGGTCAATATATTGCTCAATATACGCCGCAAAAACCTATTGTGATATCTGGTCATTCGGATTTTGCAATTAAACAGGAGTATTTATCAAAGATTTTACAGGAACCTGTAAAGGTATGGTTTGGAATTAATACTGATTGTGATGACCCTAATGTCTATACACTGCCTCACGGATTAACAAATGATTGTAATGATAGTGAACGCCATCCCATTTTGGGGAATCAAGATATTTTTTGTGAGGTTTTATCCAGTGAAAAAGTACCGAAACATTTAGTCTATATGAATTTTAATGTGACGACGGACAAGCGCACTCCCAATCCTGTTCGACAACACCTTTGGACAACCTTTTCAGAACTCCCCTTTGTATATAAGCGAGAGTGTACAGATGCAAATATCAATCTTGTTGATCGCAAACAATATCTACAGGACCTTTATGATAGTCAATTTGTGCTCTGTCCTCAAGGAAATGGGATTGATACTGTTCGCTTATGGGAGAGTTTATATTGTAGAGCCATTCCAATTGTGCAACGTCACAGAGCCTTGCGGCAATTTGAGGATTTGCCCATTCTTTGGATAGACAAATGGGAAGAAGTAAGAAACAAAGAATTTCTTGAAAGCGAGTATGATCGCATTATGAATTCAGATTGGAATCTTGAGAAGTTGAAGATTATGTATTGGACAAATTTAATTGACCAAGTATATAAGGAAAGAATACTGAATGCTAAGAAATGAAGCGCCTAGAACGTGAGGGATATGGATCCGCATTTAATGAATTGTATATTGGCAATGGTCGCATTTTTAAAAAAGCCAAAAATGACTATGGAAGGAAGAAACTAGAGATGGAAAAACGCTTTTACGAATATATCGTGGCAAATCAAGTAGACTTTCCAGTACCAAGTGGATACAAAGACGAAGTGGATGGATATTCAATGGTCTATTATGAAGATTGGATCCCATTCTTTCAACTTCTCCATCATAGTCCTGATAAACTAGATTCTATTCTTCCACCTGTGTATAAAGCACTTGAACAATTACATCACTCATCATTTATTCCTGTTTCAAAAGAGACTGTAAAACAAGACCTTATGTATGAAATGATACAGAAATTAAAAGATAGAAAACAAGAAATAGAATCCATTTTAGAACCCTATTCTTTTCTTCAAACTGTAAATGGTGTTCAATTTGAATCGTTTGAAACCTTACTCCTGTTTTTTTCGGAATCTATTGATGAATTTGTAGAGAAGACACCTGTCTTTTCGTATAGACCTATTCACGGGGATTGTCAGTTTAACAATATTCTTGTATCGCCTGATGCAAAGAAATTTCTGTTTATAGATCCTCGTGCATCCTTTGGGCAGTCTGTATTGTATGGTCTTGAAGAATATGATTATGCCAAGATCTATTTTGCTTTATCAGGATATGATACGTTTGACGCATCTAGGATTGAACGTCTTATTATCAAGGGTTCAGATATAAGTCTTCCTGATCTTTCTTTGCAACATCAAGATATGAATTTTGATCCATTTATATCTATTCTAACAGCATCTATCTGGATGGGCAATGCTCACTGTTTTAAGAGTACACCTCTAAAAGCAGTGACCAGTTATTTCTATGGATTGCAGTATGCAACGCGTGTTTATAGAGCAGTTAAGTCTCGAATGAGATAACAATCCTCTTTCTTAAGAGTGCTATACTCTGGATTTGTCGTATCGGTTAGAACATAGATACGAGATGTAACACCTTTTAGCGCCTCATATCCTGATACTGTATTTTCTATACCAACTATATATTTTTGATTAGTATGGAATTTTTCAAGGGCCAATTTATAACAGTCAGCACTTGGCTTGGGATTTATATAGTCCTCTCGGACAATCCAATTTGTAATTTTCTGTAAGAAAGGACAGATCTTCTTAAAATGGTTTACAGTTTCTCTGCCTGTATTGGTGACAACTGCAAACTGTGTGTTGGAATCAAGAAGGTGTTGTAGAAGATCTTCTGCACCTGGAATAAAGTGAAGGGTCTGGGTGGTCTGAATGAGTTGTCTCTTTTTTTGTTTCATTGTCTGAAACTGTTCTTCCTTTGGTAATAGTTTGCGCAATCCCTCGTCAATGATAGAGAATCGCCTGTAGGTATCCCAAGAAAGGTCAATAGAATAGTCTTTGAGAACATCTCTGTAGCATTCATAATGGAGTCTATCTGTGTCAATAAGTGTTCCATCCAAATCAAAAAGAACAAAAAGATGGTCAGCAAAACAATTGTTTCTGAGGGATGGATGCCAATAGTGTTGGAAGCATAATGAAAGTCCACCATCTAGAGGCATAGAAGGAAAGTCAGATCGTCTGTATTGTGTATCAAGAAATTGCGTATCATAGGGTCTTGACGCATCATTGGAGGGAGGATTATTTACAGGAGCAATATGATCCGTTGATTTCTGTAAAAAGCCTCCAATGGATTTGCACATTTCATACTTGGTTGTTTTATCACTGGGATTATAAAAATGATAGGTGCCTCTTGATTGATGTTGGATACAGGTTAAAATAAATGCACAGAGATCAGGAATAAAGACAGGTCGCCTTACAGAATAATTGTCCTCTTTTACAGGTTCAACAGTATTCATTACTTTTTTTCCTAAGACTGTAACTGCTGTATCTGACAGGCTAGTAAAAGTGTTAGTATATAAAACAGGCACACGAATAATACAGGAGGATGGTGCAAGTGTTTTGACTCTACATTCTGCAAGAAGTTTTGTAATACCATAATTTTGAAGAGGATTTACCTGGCTTGAAGGAGAATAAGGAGATGAACGACCATCAAAGACATAATCAGTAGAGATATGAACTAGAAAGATATGTTTTTGAGAGCAAACCTTCGCCAGGATTGCTGCAACATCTATATTGAGTTTTTTAGTCGTTTCCCAATTTGTTTCACAAGCATCAACATTTCTGTCAGCAATACAGTTTACACAGACAGTCGGTTTCTCTTGATCCAAAAAAGTTTCTAATTCCAATGGATTGAAAAGATTAATTTTGTAACTTTGTTTCCGTGGGCGAGTATTATAAATTCCAACATAATCTATGTTTTCTTTTTCGAAGAGCAAACATAAATCATTTCCTACAAGTCCAGAGGAACCACAGACAAGAACTTTCATAGTCTATAGAACCAAGGAGGTATGCCTTAAGATTCAAGAATCTTTTTCACGATATTGGTTGTACTTTTTTGATCTACGAGGGGCAAAATTGTAATGTCTCGCAAGTAGGGATGTTTCTTAGAAATATCTTCTGCTTTATAGTCAGAACCTTTTACCCAAGTATAAGGATCAACAATTTTCATAATCGTTCCTAGGGTTTCTTCCTCTGCAATATTCTCTTCATTGTACAATACAATATAATCAACATATGTGATTGTTTTAAAGAGATTGATTCTGTCTTCATAATTATTAATAGGTCTTGATGCACCTTTCAATGCTTTAATTTGTTCATCACTGCTCAAACATACAATTAGAGTGTCTCCTAACATCTTTGCACGTTTGAGTGTTTCAAGGTGTCCAACGTGAAGAATATCAAAACACCCTGACGTTAAGACAATTCGTTTTTCCTGAGAATCTAGAGATTGTTTAATAAGTTTCAATTGATCAAAGTTGTAAATAATTTTAGTATCTTCTTGCCATAATAGTTTATCAACTGTAAGAATATGACAGGGTCCTATTGGTTTATAGGTTTGTGTAGAGAGAGAAAGGATTGTCCCTTCTTTACAATAATGTAAGTTTGAGAAAAGTTGTCCACTTAATAGAATGCAATAGGTTTTGAGTTTATATTTTTTCAAGTCCTCTTCTGTGGAAACAACAGAATGTTCAATAGTAACGCCATTTTTTTCATAAATACCTTTATCAAGATAAAAATACCCATATCGCTCTAAATGTTCAGTATCTATGGATATGGAACTTTCATACCCAACAGGTTTTCGTTTGTATTGATCATCCAGGCGCAAAAGATCATTTTTATCTGAAAATGCGAGTCCTTGTGTAAAGATTTCCATTTCAAGAAGAATCATTTCATCAGAAAATGAAGCGATGCTATGGAATTTATATCTGGGAATAAAGATACTTTCCATCGTATTTAGTACAATGCTTGTATTATCAATCAGTCCAATCTTAGCACATCCTGAAATGACCATTAAAAATGTATCCTTTTTAAAGTGTGTGTGAAGAGATGTAGAATGACCCTTCTTCATTACTAGATGCCAAATAGCAATTGAATTATTCTCAAAAATTAAAAATTCAAATCCCCAAGGTTTTAAGCAA
>JACCDX011198891.1_pt1 | contig 14004 bp, 14 predicted proteins | sample 7449681 | NCBI WGS metagenome assembly JACCDX01 (sample SAMN15323450, study PRJNA562643) | freshwater metagenome | isolation source: river surface water | place: USA:Blue River Watershed | collected 2017-08-18
GTGCCGAAGAACAGGTTGGGGGCCAGCGAGATCACGCTCTCGACATAGTTGTTGTCGACCAAGTATTGGCGAATCTTTTGTTCAGCCCCGCCACGGTAAAAAATGCCGGGGAAACAAACAATGGCCGCACGACCTTTGGCCGAGAGGTAACTGAGCGCATGCAACACAAAGGCAAAGTCGGCCTTGGATTTCGGTGCCAGCACGCCAGCCGGAGCGAAGCGATCGTCATTGATCAGTGCGGGGTCATCGCTGCCGATCCACTTCACCGAATAAGGCGGATTGGAAACAATGGCATCGAAAGGTTTATCTTCGCGGAAGTGCGGCTTAATCAGGGTGTCGCCGAGTTGGATGTTGAACTTGTCGTAGTTGACGTTGTGCAGGAACATGTTCATCCGCGCCAGGTTGTAGGTGGTGTGGTTGAGTTCCTGGCCAAAGAAGCCATCTTCGATGATGTGGGCGTCAAACTGCTTTTTGGCTTGTAACAGCAATGAGCCCGAACCGCAGGCGGGGTCGTAAATTTTGTTGATGCTGGTTTGCCCGTGTATGGCCAGTCGAGCAATCAGCTTGGAGACTTGTTGCGGGGTGAAAAATTCACCACCTGATTTACCCGCATTGGCGGCGTAATTGGAGATCAGGAATTCATACGCATCGCCGAACAGGTCGATGTGGCTCGCATCAAAGCCACCGAAGTCCAGTTCCGCCACGCCTTTGAGCACTTTGGCTAGGCGGTCGTTTTTGTCTTTGACTGAGTTTCCCAGGCGGTTGCTGGTGGTATCAAAGTCAGCAAACAAACCTTTGATTTCTTGTTCCGAAGGGTAGCCGATGGCAGATGCTTCAATGGCCGCAAAAATCGCTGCCAGATCGGTATTGAGGTTGCCGTGTACATGGGCACTGTCGGCGAGTTTGGAAAACAATTGGCTGGGGTAAATGAAATAGCCTTTGGTTTTGATCGCGTCTTCTTTGACTGCGGGTGTGATGAACCCATCGTCGAGTTCGGCATAGCAGACGTTGTCGTCATCGGCCTCCATATAGGCCGCGAAGTTCTCGCTGATGAATCTGTAAAAAAGTGCGCCCAGCACGTATTGTTTAAAGTCCCAGCCGTCGACGGCACCTCGCACATCGTTGGCGATTTGCCAGATGCGGCGTTGCAGTTCGGCGCGTTGTTGTGCACTGGTCATGGTCAAAGTTCTGTTTGGGTTTTTTGATGGATCCCCAATACCCCATCATCTTAATGGAACAAAAGTGTTAATTCGTCACTTGAACCAAAAACGCCCGCACCTCGTCCTGGTGCGGTGCCCCCAAGATGCCGTGGGGTTGGGTGCATTTGAGCGCGGCAGCGGCGCTGGCAAAGCGCAGCGCGTCCAAGGGCGATTGACCGAAGCCCCAGGCAAAGGCCAAGGCGGCATGAAAGGTGTCACCTGCCCCGGTGGTGTCCACGACGTGCGGCACTTTGAAGCCCGCCAAGCGTTGGGCGGGCTGGCCGCGCAATTGCCACATCAGGCCCTCGCCCCCCAGGGTCACGACGGCCAGTTCCACACCGGGATCGCTGGACAGGGCCTGCGCCAGGCCATCGGCGTGCGGGCCGGGGTGATAGGCCTGCAAACCGGGGTCTGAAAACGCCACCCACTGCGAGAGCGGGACCAAGCGATGCAAATCTTCCGGTGGCGAGATCTCGCCGTCGAGCAAACAGGGCAGGCCCCTTTGTCGGGCGAGCCGCATGACCTGCTCGGCCCAGACGACACAACGCGGATCGGCCAGTAACACGTCTTGGTGATCGAGGCACGAGGGGTCCAACGACCCTGGGTGCTGCAAGGCACTGCCCTTGTGGCTGTAAATCATGCGCTCGCCGCTGGCATCGGTCACGATGGCTGAAATCGAGTTGGTTTGGCCCTGGATGGGGGTGACGTGGCGGGTGTCCACGCCTTGACGTCGAAAGTGTTGCAAAAAGGTGGGCGTGGCGGTGTCGTCCCCCACCGGGCCATAGAAGGCGGCCTTGGCCCCCAAACGCGACAAGGCCACGGCCGAGTTGGCCGCCATGCCGCCCACGCCTTGAAAGAAGCCATCGGCGTGTTTTTTGGTGGGGTGATCGGGAAAGGCGTCGATCTGAAACATCAGATCGAGCGCCACATGGCCAACCGAGACCGAGCGCAAGGTCATGCGCGCGGCCCCGCGTCAGCGCGCCACGTAGATCAGGCCTGCGACCACCACGGCGGCGGCGATCCAGACCCAGGTGGGCCAGCCTTTGTGCTCGCCCTGAGCAGCAACCGGTGCGGCGGCCACAGGGGCTGCCGCCTGCGGTGGGTACAGGCGCTCGGTTTCGGCGTCAAAGCGTTTGAAGAATTCTTCCGACAGCGATTTGGCAACGCCGTCGATCAGGCGCTGGCCGAGTTGGGCGATCTTGCCGCCGACCTGGGCGGTGACGCTGTAACCCAATTCGCAGCCTTCGGCATTGGGGGTCAAGGTGACTTTGGCCGTGCCTTTGCCAAATCCGGCCACACCCCCCTGGCCTTCAAAATTCAGGGTGTAACTGGCCGGTGGGTTCATGTCGGTGAGCATGATCTTGCCGCTGAACTTGGCCGACACAGGGCCGATTTTCAGGGCGGTGCCCATGCTGAATTCGTGGTCGCCGCTGGCTTCGATGCGGTCGCAGCCGGGAATGCAGACTTTGAGGACTTCGGGGTTGTTGAGCGCGTCCCAGGCCTGCTGTTGTTGGACCTTGAGTTGGCGCGTGCCTTGCATTTCCATGGTGTGGTTCCTTCCATCCCCGAGTTTAAACCCGCCGGGGTTTTCATGCGCGCAAGAGCTGTCGCAGGGATTGCGCCAGTTCTTCCAAGCGGCTGAGGTTGTGCACCGCCAACATGGCGTCGGCCTGGCGGTGCAAGACCGCCGCGCCACGGGCGATTGGGGCGTAGCCGTCATAGCGCAACAAGGGGTTGAGCCACAGCAGGCTGCGGCTGTGTCGCTTGAGCCAGCCGAGTTCGCTCGCCAACACCTCGGGCTCGCCCGTGTCCAGCCCGTCGCTGATGAGCAAGACCACGGTGCGCCGCCCGACCAGGCGACGCGCATGCCTGCGGCGCAGGCTGGCCAAAGAGGCCCCCAGACGGGTGCCGCCGGCAAAGTCGTGGATGCGTTGCGATGCCAGCGTCAGCATGTGATCGGGGTCGGCCGCGGCAAAGGTGTCGGTCAGGTCGGTCAGGTCGGTGCCAAAGGCGAACACGTCGCGGCGCGGGCAGCGGCGCGTGGCGGAATGTAAGAAAGCCAGCAACAGTCGGGCGTAGCGTTCCATTGAGCCTGAAACATCGACCAGCAACAGCACGGGCAATGGCTTTTCGATCCGTTGCCAGCGCGGCAGGTGCAGCACCTCGCCATCGGTGCGGGCCGCTTCGGCGATGGCACGCTGCCAATGCAAGCGGGCGCCGCGCACGCCCGCGCGGTGTCGGCGCAGCGGCAAAGTGGGTATGGGCAAGGCGATGTCGCGCGCCAAGCGTTGCACCAGTTGGTATTCGGCAGCCCCCAGCGCGTTGAAATCGGCCTGGCGCAGACGCACCAGATCGCTGGCGGTCATGGCGGCATCAAAGTCGATCTGACGCTCGTCGGGGTTGGGGATTTGCTCGGCGCTGGGTTTTGGGGGGGTCAAGGCCTCGGCCACGCGCGGGCGCTTTTTAGAGGGTTCGGCCTGGCCCTCGGCGCTGGGCAACATCTGCGCCAACAATTTGTTGGCGACTTCGGGATCCCGAAAAAAGGCGTCAAACAGCTCCCGAAAAACAGCACGGTCCTCTTCGCGGCCAATCAACACCGCTTCGAGGGCCGCACTCAGGTCGCTTTTATGGTCCAGCCCCACGCACAAGGCGGCTTGTTGCGCCAGGGCCATGCGCGAGCTGTCGGTGCGCACGCCCGCGCGACGCAGGGCACGCCCAAAGGCGACGAGGTTGTCGGCCAGTTTGCCGCTGCGCGCATCGCCAAGCTGCATGGGGGTTCAGTCGGCCTCGGGGGCGAGCAATTGGGGCACCAAGGGGGTGAGCGCCGCCACATCTTCGCGCTGTTTGAACAAAATACCCGCCGTGTCGGCCACCACTTCGGGGTCCAGTTGCAGGGTGTCGAGCGCCACCAGGGCGCGGGCCCACTCGACGCTCTCGGCGATGCCGGGGCCACGCTGAAACGCGTTCGCAAAGGGCTGGCTGCGCAGCCGCCCCACAAAGTCGGCGACCTGACGCGCCAGCGCCGCGCTGGCCTGGGGCACCTGACGGCGCACGATGGCCAGTTCACGTTCACGCTCGGGGTATTCCATCCAGTGATACAGGCAACGGCGCTTGACCGCGTCGTTCAGATCCCGGGTGCGGTTGCTGGTCAAAATCGTGACCGGCGGGTGGTCGGCGCGCAAGGTGCCCAACTCGGGGATGCTGACCTGATATTCACCCAAGTATTCCAACAAAAACGCCTCGAATGGCTCATCGGCCCGATCGACTTCGTCGATCAGCAAGACGGCGCCGGGGGCCGGGCACTGCAAGGCCTGCAACAAGGGGCGGCGGATCAGGTAGCGCGCCTGATAGACCTCGCGCTCGATTTGCTCGGCGCTCTCGGTGCCCTGGGCGGCGCGCATGTGCAGCAGCTGGGCGGTGTGGTTCCATTCGTACAGGGCTTCACGCAACTCCAACCCGTCATAGCACTGCAATCGCACCAGGGGTCGCGACAAAACCACCGCCAAGGCCTTGGCCAGCTCGGTCTTGCCCACGCCAGGTTCGCCCTCCAAGAGCAAAGGGCGCTGCAATTTCAGCGCCAAAAAAACCGCCGTCGCAAGACGGCGGTCGGGTTCGTAGCCTACAGATTGAAGGTCGGCAACCAGAGAATCGACAGCGTTCATCCTACCAATTGTTTCACAGCGCGCTGGGTTTGCACACCGATCAGGTGGGCGCGGTACTCGGCGCTGGCGTGCAAGTCGCTGTTCAGGCCCGCCGCATCGATCTTGACCGATGCCACGGCCTCGGGGGTGAAGCTGCGGTTGAGCGCCTCTTCCAGGCCTTTGTGGCGGAACACGCCATCGCTCGATGCGCCGGTGATGGCCACGCGCGCGCCCTGGGCGGTACGGGCCACAAACACGCCCACCAAGGCGAAGCGCGAGGCGGGTTGACGGAACTTGAGGTAAATCGCCTTTTGCGGAATCGGGAAGGAAATGGCGGTGATGATCTCGCCGTCTTGAAGCGCGGTGCCGTACATGCCGGTGAAGAAGTCATCGGCGGCGATCTTGCGTTGGTTGGTGACGACCGTGGCCCCCAAGGCCAGCACGGCGCTGGGGTAGCACGCCGCCGGGTCGTTGTTGGCCACCGAACCACCCAAGGTGCCCATGGCCCGCACCTGTTTGTCGCCGATCTGGCCGGCGAGATCGGCCAGCGCCGGGATGTGCTGGCGCACCAAGGCGTTGTCGGCCACGTCGGCGTGGCGGGTGGTGGCCCCAATGACCAGTGACTGTCCGTCTTGGCAGACGCCACTGAGTTCGGCCACGCGGCCCAAGTCGACCAGTTTCTCGGGACTGGCGAGGCGTTGCTTCATCGAAGCGAGCAGGGTTTGACCGCCCGCCAGGGCTTGTCCGCCAGCGGCGAGGTGCTTGAGCGCGTCGGCCAGGGTGGTGGGGCGTTCGTAAGCGAATGCGTACATGAGTGGGTTCCTCCTGATTTTTTATTTGCTGGCGGCCTGGATCGCGCTCCAGACCCGATGGGGCGATGCGGGCATGTCGAAGTCTTTGACGCCGACCGGGGCCAGTGCGTCGAGCACCGCGTTGATCACCGCTGGGGGTGAGCCGATGGCACCCGCCTCGCCGCAACCCTTGGTGCCCAAGGGGTTGTGGGTGCAGGGCGTGCAGACATGGCCGATGTTGAAGGTTGGGAAGTCGTCGGCGCGCGGCATGGCGTAATCCATGAACGATCCGGTCAACAACTGCCCCGACGTTTTGTCGTACACGCAGTTTTCCATCAGGGCCTGCCCGATGCCCTGCACCAGACCGCCGTGGACCTGACCTTCGACGATCATGGGGTTGATGATGGTGCCAAAGTCGTCCACCGCGGTGAAACGGTCCACCCGTACGACGCCGGTCTGGGGATCAACCTCGACCTCGCAGATGTAGGTGCCGGCGGGGAAGGTGAAGTTGGTCGGGTCGTAAAACGCCGTTTCATTCAAGCCGGGTTCGAGCTTGTCCAACGGGTAGTTGTGGGGCACATAGGCGGTCAACGCCACCTGCCCGAAGGGGATTTTCTTGTCGGTGCCCTTGACGCTGAACTCGCCGTTGGCGAATTCGATGTCGGCGTCGCTGGCCTCCATCAAGTGGGCGGCGATCTTTTTGGCTTTGGCCTCGATCTTGTCCAGGGCGCGCATGATGGCGGCGCCACCGACCGAAATCGATCGTGAGCCGTAGGTGCCCATGCCAAAAGGCACTCGGCCGGTGTCGCCGTGGACCACGTCGACGTTGTCGACCGGGATGCCCAAGCGAGACGCCACCACCTGGGCAAAGGTGGTTTCATGGCCTTGCCCGTGGCTGTGCGAACCCGTGAACACCGTCACGCTGCCCGTGGGGTGCACGCGCACCTCGCCACACTCGAACAAGCCCGCGCGGGCGCCCAGGGCACCCGCGATGTTCGAAGGCGCGATGCCACAGGCTTCGATGTAGCTGCTGTAGCCGATGCCACGCAACAGCCCCTTGGCTTTGGACGCGGCCTTGCGCTGCTCAAAGCCCGCCACATCGGCCAACTTTTGCGCTTGGTCCATGCAGGCAGGGTAGTCGCCAATGTCGTACTGCAAAGCGACCGGGGTCTGGTAGGGGAACTGGGTGATGAAGTTGCGGCGACGGATTTCGTCTTGTCCCAAGCCCAGCTCGGCCGCCGCACGGCTGACGATGCGCTCAAGCAAGTAGGTGGCTTCGGGGCGCCCCGCCCCGCGATAGGCGTCGACCGGCGCGGTGTTGGTGAACCAGGCATCGACCTCGACATAGACCTGAGGCGTGGTGTACTGGCCTGCCAACAAGGTGGCGTACAAAATGGTCGGCACCGCCGTGGCAAAGGTGGACAGGTAGGCCCCCAAGTTGGCGTCGGTGTGCACGCGCAGCGCCAGGAACTTGCCGTTCTTGTCCAAGGCGAGCTCGGCGTGACTGACGTGATCGCGGCCATGGGCGTCGCTCAAGAAGGCCTCGTTTCTATCGGCGGTCCACTTGATGTTGCGGTTGAGTTTCTTCGCCGCCCAGGTCAGGCAGACATCCTCGGCATAGAGGTAGATTTTGGAGCCAAAACCACCCCCCACATCGGGTGCAATGACGCGCACCTTGTGCTCGGGCAACCCCATCACAAAAGCGGTCATGAGCAGGCGCTCGACGTGCGGGTTCTGGTTGGCCACATACAGGGTGTATTCGTCATTGGCCCGGTTGTATGAGCCAATGGCGGCGCGCGGCTCCATGGCGTTGGGCACCAGACGGTTGTTGACCAGGTCCAGGCGGGTGATGTGCGCGGCCTGGGTAAAGGCCTGGTCGACCTGGGCCTTGTCGCCAATGGCCCACTTGTAGCAGTGGTTGTCGGGGGCTTCGGCGTGGACCGGTGTGCCCGCTTTTTTGGCACTGGCGACGTCGACCACGGCGGGCAACACCTCATAGTCGACTTGCACCAACTCGGCGGCGTTGTGCGCCTGCTCCAGCGTCTCGGCCACCACCATGGCCACGTGGTCGCCCACATAGCGCACCTTGCCCTGAGCCAGGATGGGGTGCGGCGGCTCTTTCATGGGTTGACCGCTGGTGTCGGTGATCAACCAGCCACAGGGCAGTCCACCGATCTTGTCGTTGGCCACGTCGGCACCGACAAAAACGCCCAACACGCCGGGCGCCGCACGGGCCGCCGAGGTGTCGATCGACTTGATCAGGGCGTGGGCATGGGGGGAGCGCACAAAGACCGCGTGCGCCTGATGGGCCAGCACCACGTCGTCGGTGTACTGGCCTGCGCCGGTGAGAAACCGGTAGTCTTCCTTGCGGCGGACCGACTCACCGATGTGGGGAAGATTGGCGAAGTCTGAGGCACCCATGGCGTTCTCCGGTTAGGCTTTCATGGCGGCGGCGCCTTGCTGGACCGCCTTGACGATGTTCTGATACCCGGTGCAACGGCACAAATTGCCTTCGAGTTGCTCGCGAATCTGGGCCTCGCTGGCGTTGGGGTGCCGCTGGCAGAGATCGACCGCGCTCATGACCATGCCGGGGGTGCAAAACCCGCACTGCAGGCCGTGACATTCCTTGAAAGCGGCCTGCATGGGATGCAAGGTGCCATCGGCGGCGGCCAGCCCCTCGATCGTGGTGACCTCCGCCCCCTCGGCCTGGGCGGCGAGGATGTTGCATGACTTGACCGAGCGGCCGTTCATCACGACCGTGCAAGCGCCGCATTGGGCGGTGTCGCACCCCACATGGGTGCCGGTGAGGTTGAGGTTGTATCGCAAAGCCTGCACCAGCAAGGTGTTGGGCGCGACGTCAAGCGCCACGGACTTGCCGTTGACCTTGAGTTGAATGTTCATGTGTTTCCCCTGAAAAAAACCAAATATCCAGTTGGTAATGATGCGTTGCCCGCTGGGTTTTGATGATAGGTGTTTTCCTAGGTTATTTTCCCTGTTGGGCGTTGGGGAAAAACAGTTGTTCGCCGCCCATTTTGTAGGCGGCGATGTGGGCCTGACCTGCCGGTGACACCACCCAGTCGATGAACTTTTGCGCCAAGCCCACTTTGACATGCGGGTGCTTGGCTGGATTCACGGCCATCACCCCGTACTGGTTAAAGAGTCGCTTGTCGCCTTCGACCAAAATGGTCAGGTCGGCGCGGTTTTTGAAACTGAGCCAGGTGCCCCGATCGGCCAGCACATAGGCCCCACTGGAAGAGGCGATGTTGAGCGCCGGCCCCATCCCGCAACCACATTCTCGGTAGCCGGTGCCTTTGGCTTCACCCCCCGTGAGTTTCCAGAATCGGAGCTCGGCGGCATGGGTGCCGCTCTTGTCGCCACGCGACACAAATGGCGCGCCTTTGTCGCGAATCTTTAGTAATGCTGACACGATGTCCTGACCCTTGGTTTGAGCCGGGTCCGATGCCGGACCGATCAAGACAAAGTCGTTGTACATGACGGGTAAACGCTTCAACGCAAAGCCATCGGCGACCATTTTTTCTTCGGCGGTCTGGTCATGCACGAACAAAATGTCGGCGTCCCCGCGCCGCCCCATGTCCAGGGCCTGGCCGGTGCCCAATGCCACCACCTTGACATCGATGCCACTGGCGGCTTTGAAGGCGGGCAGCAGGTGCGCGAACAGACCCGATTGCTCGGTCGAGGTGGTCGATGCCATCACCATCGAAGCGGCTTGGGCCCGACTGGGTTGGGGCCACAGCGACAAGACCGCTGACAAGGTGAGTAGACACAAACAAAGCCAATGGCGTTCAAACTGCACCGAGCTCAATCTGGTTTGCAAAACGTGCTTCAAGTGGTCTCTCCTCGAACAAACAAATGCGCTTGGGGATGGGTTTGCTCCAGCGGTCCTTGAAAAAAATCATGAACCGGCAAATCCGCCAAGATCGCGCCGGATTCGATGTAAATCACTCGGCTGGCCAGTCGTTTGACCTGGCCCAGGTTGTGGCTGGCAAACACCAGGGTGGGCGCCTCGGGCGATGCCATCCATTGGGCCAACAAATGCTCGACCTCTTGCTTGGCACGCGGGTCCAGGCTGGAGGTCGGTTCGTCAAGCAAGACCACCTCGGGGCGCAAAGCCCAGACCCGAGCCAGAGCGACGCGTTGTTGCTGCCCGCCCGAGAGGGTGCGAGCGCTTTGGTGGGCGATGTGCGCCAAGCCCACCCGTTGCAGGGCCTGGTCGGCCCGTTCCAAGGCCTGGGACCAAGACCCTCCTGCCAGCCAGGGGGCCAAGGCGACATGGCGACGGGTCGTGGTGTTGAGCATGTGGGGGCGTTGAAACAGCATCGCCTGGCGCAGACCCTGGCGGGCCTCGCGCTGGCCCGATGTGGGCGGCATCAGCCCATGGATCAGACGCAGCAGCGTGCTTTTGCCGCAGCCATTGGGCCCGATCAAGGCGACACGCTCGTGGGCGCCGATGGCCAGGTCGATGCCCTTGAGCACAGCCGGCCCCCCCGGATAGTTCAATTGGGCATCGCACAAGCGAATCAAATGGCTCATGTTGACATCACCCCGCTGGCCCCGGCAAACGTGCCCTCGCGCCGCACACGCCACGCACGCAAGCACGCGATGATGGCGTTGAGAACCAGCACCACGCCCAACAAGACCGCGCCGAGCGCCAGGGCCAGGGGCAGATCGCCTTTGCTGGTCTCAAGCGCGATCGCGGTGGTCATGACGCGGGTGAAACCGTCGATGTTGCCACCGACCATCATGACCGCGCCGACCTCGGACACCGCACGCCCAAAGACCGCGATGCACACGGTCAAGAGCGCAAAACGGGCATCCCAGGCGAGCAACAGGCTGCGCAGGGCGACGCCCGCACCCAGCGACTGCAATTGCTCGCCGTGCTGCCGTTCGGCGTCTTCGATTTGTTGGCGAGCCAGCGCCATGCTGACCGGCAGAACCAGCACCGCCTGGGCCAGGATCATGGCCTTGACGCTAAAAAGCCAGCCCAAAAAACCCAGCGGCCCCGATCGCGAGAGCAAGAGGTACACCACCAGCCCAACGACCACCGAGGGCAGGGCCAAAAAAGTATTGAGCACGGTCAATACCGCGTCACGCCCCCGGAAACGCGCCACCCCCAGCCAAGCCCCAACCGTCAAACCCAGCGCGCAGGCCAACAGGGTGGCCCAGGCGCTGACCCACAGCGAACGGCCCACAATGGCCCACAGCATGGGGTCGCCCGAGGCCAACAAATGGACGGCGGTGGAGAGGCTCAGGCTGAGGTCGGACATGGGAATCGGGAAGTTGCGGTATCGTAGTCAGTGTTGATTAACCTTTCGATATGAAACGCCGTGCATAGCATCCAGCTTCACTACACCCTGGAAACCGGCCCGAGCAACGCCACCGGCCTGGTCAGCCACCCGCTGATCGCCCTGTTGCAGGCTGTCGCGGCCCAAGGGTCGATTTCGGGCGCGGCTCGTCACCTGGGGGTGTCGTACCGGCACGCCTGGGGGGAACTCAAACGCTGGGAAGACGAGTTGGGCGAGGAGTTAATCGTCTGGGGCAAGGGTCAGTCGGCGCGCTTGACCGATTTCGCCACCAAACTGATGTGGGCCGAACGGCAAACCCAAGCCCGTTTGGCCCCGCAGATCGCCGCGTTGAAAGCCGACCTGGAGCGCACGTTTGCCATGGCTTTCGACCCAGAGGCGCATGTTCTCACGCTGTACGCCAGCCACGACGACGCCCTGCTCGCCTTGCAAGACCTGGCAGTGGCGCAACGCTTGCATGTGGACATCCGATTTTGTGGCAGCCTGGATGCGATCCGCGCACTCAACGAAGGGCGTTGTACCCTGGCGGGCTTTCACACCCGTTTGCGCCCCGCCCGAGATTCCAACAGCGCCCGCCAGTACCGACCGCTGCTCAAACCAGGGCTGCATAAGCTGATTGGGTTCGCACAGCGCCAGCAGGGTTTGATGGTGGCACCGGGCAACCCTTTGGGTTTGCGGGACATGGCCTCCATCGCCACATCAGGGGCGCGGTTTGCGCAACGAGCCTTGGGCACGGGCACCCGGGTCTTGCAAGACGAGCTGTTGGGGGAAGCGGGCTTGAGCATGCACCACCTGAGGGTGGTCGGCGAGGACGAACCCTCGCACGCCGCCTGCGCGGCGCGCGTCGCCTCGGGCCAGGTGGATGCGGCGCTGGGCATCGCGTCGGCGGCTCGGGCCCAAGGCCTGGGTTTCGTGCCGCTGCTGGCCGAGCAATACCATTTGGTCTGCCTGAAATCCGCGCTCGACACGCCCCCGATGGTGGCCCTGCGGGCGTTGCTGAGCAGCGACGATTGGCAACTGGCGCTGTCGGCCATTGCGGGCTACGCGCCCAACGGTCCGGGTCAGGTGCAAGCGCTCAGCCAGACCCTGCCCTGGTGGCGGTTCAAAAGCGCCAAATCGTAAAGCCGGTATCGGCCTGCCCACTCAAGGGGGCCGACGCAGTTGCCAGGCGCTGCCCATCGAAGCGAGCATGACCAATCCGATCGCCAACACCTGGGTCAGGCCAAGGGTCTCGGACAAAATCCACCCAGCGGCCAAGGCACCAATCGCGGGCTCCAGGCTCAAACACACACTGAAGGTGTGTCGGGGCAGGTGGCGCAGGGCGTACATTTCAAGCGCGTAGGGCAAGGCACTGGAGAAAAGCGCGACCAACAAACCCGCGCCCCACCAAACCGGTTGCGTCCAGGTCAGCGGTGGCGACATCAGCCCCACCGGCACCACCAACAAGGCCGCAAACACCATGCCCATGGCAACGGCCTGCATGCCGTAGCGCTGCGCCACGCGTTGCCCCAAGACAATGTACAGGGCCCAACACACCGCGGCACCAAGCGCATACGCCACGCCCACCGGGTCCAGCGCGGTGGCCTCTGGCCAACCTGGCAGCGGCACGAGCAGCAGCAAGCCCAACACGGCCAGCAAGACCCACAGCCCGTCGAGCCAACGGCGCGAGTGCCAGATCGCCACGGCCAGCGGGCCGGTGAATTCGATCGCGATCGCCAAGCCCAGGGGAATGCGACCGATCGCCTCGTAGAACAACAGGTTCATCAGGCCCAGGGTGAAGCCGTAGACCGCCAAAGGGCGCAGATCGGTCCACGACCAAGCCATGCGCCAAGGTCGCATCGCCAACCCCAACAAGACCATCGAAAAACCGATGCGCAAGGCCGAAACCCCCTCAATGCCCAGCGTGGGAAACAGGCTTTTGGCGTACGAAGACCCCACGCACAGGGAAATCAGCGAACCCAACAGGGCCAAAAGGGATAAAGCGGAAGGGGGCACAGGCGAAAGAAATCAGTCTGGGTGCATTGTGCCAAAAGCACCCGCGCGTCAGCCGATCCCCCATCGGTATTCGATGTGTCCGCTCAGACCTTGTCCCGGCGCATGGATGCAATCGGGGGCAAAGGGCTGGTTGGGTGCGTCGGGGAAATTTTGGGGTTCCAGGCACAGGCCCACGAAGCGCTGGATGGCCCGGTGATCGGCATCGCCGAAGCCGTCGCACGCGACGCGCTCAAACGCGACCGCAGCAGCGCCATCGTGCTGGGCTGCACGGGCATGGCCCCGCTGTGTCGCACGCGCAGCCAAGGGCTCGGGGTGGCGGTGATTGATCGGGTGGCGGTGGCCGTCAAATGGGGCGAGGCCTTGGCCAACTTGGGGCTGCGCACCAACAAGGCCGGTGGTTACGCCCAGCCCCTGCCCAAAACCTACACCGGATGGGCTCAGCCTTTCGGCTGGTGACGGGCTAACGGTCAAAGACCCACGGCACCCTCGGATTTGCGATCGGGGGTACATTGACCCTTGTTTTTCCAATTTTTTTATTTTCATGAAATTTCTTAATACTTTCATCCATGGCGAGGCCATGACCGAAATCCTGATCGAAGGCCACCACCCCCAGTCGCGCCAAAAGCTCAGCACCGCTCAGGCCGACGCCCTTCGGCAGCACGTGCACGTTGGCGACGAACTGCGCGGCTATGTCATTGGACGTGTCGTGATGTCCGGCCGAGGCGTATGGGCCGTCACCGGATCGACGGTTCTTCTGTTCAACGAAAGTTTGCAAGGGGTGACCACGGTGCCCCTGGGATCGGTGGAACGGTTTGAAGCCATGCGGGGCCGCTACGGTCACACCGTGCGCTTGTACGCGCAGGGTCGCTGCCACAGCATGTACGGTGCCGACAAAGACCTGGCGCAGGCCTTGCACCAGGCCCTCGTGGCCCAAGGCGTCAGCTCGACGTTCGAAGACAAACCCGCACGCGGCACTTTGTGGCATGCCTATTCGGGTCCCCTGCCCTCGGCCGACGATTGCCTGGCCGATGCACGCCAACGCCTGCTGGCGGCGTGA
>JACCDX010896435.1_pt1 | contig 14001 bp, 8 predicted proteins | sample 7449681 | NCBI WGS metagenome assembly JACCDX01 (sample SAMN15323450, study PRJNA562643) | freshwater metagenome | isolation source: river surface water | place: USA:Blue River Watershed | collected 2017-08-18
CAGCCCCGATCAGCTGCACAGCGGCGTGATGCTGCCCAGCACCTCGGTCGAGCAGGTGGCCGCCACATTGGGCCGGTGGATGGGCGCCAGCGATGCCATGCTGCAAGGGCTGTTGCCCAACCTCGCCCGATTCCCCAGCGCTCAGCGCGACCTGGGCTTCATGGGCTGAGGCCTGCTCAACCCAGCAGCGGCTTCAGGTACTTGCCCGTGTGGCTGTCAGTGCAAGCCGCCAGCGCCTCGGGCGTGCCCGCCATCAACAGTTGCCCACCGCCCGAGCCGCCTTCCGGGCCCATGTCGATCAGCCAATCGGCCGTTTTGATCACGTCGAGGTTGTGCTCGATGATGACGATGGTGTTGCCCGCATCGCGCAGCTGGTGCAGCACCTTCAACAGCAAGGCGATGTCGTGGAAGTGCAGGCCCGTGGTGGGCTCGTCCAGGATGTAGAGCGTGCGGCCGGTGTCGCGCTTGCTGAGTTCCAGCGCCAGCTTCACGCGCTGGGCCTCGCCGCCGGACAGCGTCGTCGCGCTCTGGCCCAGCTTCACGTAGCCCAGGCCCACGTCCAGGAGCGTCTGCAGCTTGCGCGCGAGCGCCGGCACGGCGTTGAACAGCGCATGGGCGTCCTCCACCGTCATGTTCAGCACGTCGGTGATGTTCTTGCCCTTGTAGAGCACCTCCAGCGTCTCGCGGTTGTAGCGCCGGCCCTGGCAGACGTCGCAAGGCACATAGACGTCGGGCAGGAAGTGCATCTCCACCTTCAGCACGCCGTCGCCCTGGCAGGCCTCGCAGCGGCCACCGGCGACGTTGAAGCTGAAGCGCCCCGGGCCGTAGCCGCGCTCGCGGGCGGTGGGCATCTCGGCGAACAGCTCGCGGATGGGCGTGAACAGGCCCGTGTAGGTCGCCGGGTTGGAGCGCGGCGTGCGGCCGATGGGTGACTGGTCGACGTTGATGACCTTGTCGAACGCGTCCAGGCCCTCGATCTCGTCGTGCGTGGCCGGGTCGGCATGGCTCTGGTAGAGCTTCTTGGCGACGGCGGCGTACAACGTGTCGTTGACCAGCGTGCTCTTGCCCGAGCCGGAGACGCCGGTCACGCAGGTCAGCACGCCGACCGGGATCTCCACCGTCGTGCCCTTGAGGTTGTTGCCGCGTGCATTGACGATGCGCAGCATCTGGCCGCCCACGGCCGGGTGGCGCGTCGCCGGCACCTCGATGCGCGCTGCGCCGCTCAGGTAGCGCCCGGTGGGCGAGTTCGGGTCCGCGGCCACCTGGTCGGGCGTGCCCTGCGACATCACGCGCCCGCCGTGCACGCCGGCGCCGGGGCCCAGGTCCAGCACCCAGTCGGCGGCGCGGATGGCGTCCTCGTCGTGCTCCACCACCAGCACCGAGTTGCCGAGGTCGCGCAGCCGCCGCAGCGTGGCGATCAGCCGGTCGTTGTCGCGCTGGTGCAGGCCGATGCTGGGCTCGTCCAGCACATACATGACGCCGGTCAGCCCCGAGCCGATCTGCGATGCGAGCCGGATGCGCTGCGCCTCGCCGCCCGAGAGCGTGTCGGCGGATCGGTCCAGGCTCAGGTAGTTCAGGCCCACGTCATTCAGGAAGCGCAGCCGCGAGGCGATCTCGCGCACCACCTTGTCGCCGATCTCGGCCTTGTTGCCCTTGAGCTTCAGGCCTTCGAAGTAGTCCAGGCATTCGCGCAGCGTCGAATGCTCGACCTCGTAGATCGGCCGGCCCTTCTCGCCGGGGGCGGCATCCGCTGGCTGCAGCACGACGTGGCGCGCCTCGCGCCGCAGCCGCGAGCCCTCGCAGGCCGGGCAGGGCTTGGCGGCCATGTAGCGCGCCAGGTCCTCGCGCACGGCGGCCGAGTCGGTCTCCTTGTAGCGGCGCTGCAGGTTGGGCAGGATGCCTTCGAACGGATGGCTGCGCTTGACCGAGCGCTTCTTGCCCGAGGCCGTCTCGGCCTGGTAGGTGAAGCTGATGTCCTCGCTGCCCGAGCCCTCCAGCAGCACCTGCTGCGTGGCGGCGGGCAACTCCTCCCACGGCGCTTCGACATCGAACTTGTAATGCGCGGCTACCGACTCCAGCAGCGAGAAGGTGTAGGGGTTGCGGCGGTCCCAACCCTTCACGGCGCCGCTGGCCAGGCTCAGCGAGGGGAAGGCAACGACGCGGTCGGCGTCGAACACCGTGACCTGCCCCAGCCCCTCACAACTGGGGCAGGCGCCCACCGGCGAGTTGAACGAGAACAGCCGCGGCTCCAGCTCGGGCAGAGAATAGGAACACACCGGGCAGGCGAACTTGCTGGAGAACAGCGTGGTTTCACCGGAGTCCATGTTCATGACCAGCGCGCGGCCGTCGGCCAGCCGCAGCGCGGCCTCGAAGCTTTCAGCCAGCCGCTGGCGCAGTGCATCGAGCGAATCGGCGCGCAGCTTGACGCGGTCGATGACGACGTCGATGTCGTGCTTCTCCGCCTTCTTCAGCGCCGGCACGTCCGGCACCTCCACCGTCACGCCGTCCACGCGGAATCGCACATAACCCTGCGCCTGCAGATCCTGGAACAGCTCGACGAACTCGCCCTTGCGGTCGCGCACGACCGGTGCCAGCAGCATCAGCTTGCTTTCGTCCGGCATGGCCAGCACGGCATCCACCATCTGGCTGACCGACTGCGCCTCCAGCGGCAGGTGATGGTCCGGGCAGAACGGCGTGCCGGCGCGGGCGTACAGCAGGCGCAGGTAATCGTGGATCTCGGTGACCGTGCCCACCGTGGAGCGCGGGTTGTGGCTGGTGGCCTTCTGCTCGATGGAGATGGCCGGCGACAGCCCCTCGATGACGTCCACGTCGGGCTTGTCCATCAGCTGGAGGAACTGCCGCGCGTAGCTGGACAGGCTTTCGACATAACGCCGCTGCCCTTCGGCATACAGCGTATCGAAGGCCAGCGACGACTTGCCCGAACCCGACAACCCCGTGATGACGACCAGCGCATGCCGCGGCAGATCGACGTCGATGTTCTTCAGGTTGTGGGTGCGCGCGCCGCGCACGCGGATGAATTTCGACTCTGGGGACGACATGGGAGTTTTCACGAGCGAACCGGACATGATAGGCCGTGACAATCGCGCAATCGCCATCACGGAGAACAGATGATTTCGCGTCTCAAGGCTGGCATGGCAGCACTGCTGCTGTGCGCAGGATCCGTGCATGCCGCGCCACCGGCGGCGGCTTTCTTCAAGCCGCCATCCATAAGGGCACCCAGCCTCAGTCCCAGCGGACGCTATCTCGCCGTACAGGTAGCTGGCGACGACAGCCGCGCAAGACTAGCCGTCATGGACTTGCAAAACCTTGGCACGCTCCATGTGGTTGCCGGCTTCACCAACGCGGATATCTACTCGCACCGGTGGATCAACGACGAGCGCCTGGTGTACCAGGCCTCTAACTCTCAGGATGGTGGCGCTCCGGTGCTGGCTCCGGGCCTCTGGGCCGTGGATCGCGACGGCAACAACCGGCGCCAACTCATTCAGGCCAGCTGGGACTCCAAAGGCACGACGGGCACACGCATCACGGATCGCCGCCTGGAGCTCAACTGGCGCTTCGCCAGTAGCTTCGACGACGGTGGCGATGAGGTACTGGTGTCACGCCTCCCCTGGGTCGGGGAGAAGGAGGCCACCGGCATCCAGTTCGCCCGCCTGAATACGCGTACCGGCGAGAAGCGCAGCCTCAGCCAAGGCCAACCGGACGGCGTGCTCGATTGGCACCTCGACGCCGTCGGCGAACTGCGCGCCGTCGAAACTGAGCTGCAGGGACGGCACAAGATCTATTTGCGCGAACCTGACGGCTGGCGCCTTTGGCAGGACCGGCCCGCGTACGACGAGGATTCCGGCGCAATCCGCCCGGAATGGTTCGGCCCGGACGGCCAGATCCTGGTGGTCGGCAACTACCAGGGCTATAGCGCCGTCTACCAGCTCGACCCGGCGACGCTCAAGCGCAACGATCAGCCCCTGCTTAACTTCGAGGGCTACGACTTCCAGGGCACCGTCGAGTACGACCCCAACGGACACCGCCTGCTGGGCATCCACTACGAGACTGACGCGCCCGGCACCGTGTGGTTCGACGCCGCGATGAAAGCCCATCAGGCAGACATCGATGCCAAGCTGCCCCACTCGGTCAACCGCATCTCGTGCGGGCGCTGCCTGAGTTCACAGTTCCTGCTGGTGACCGCTTTGTCCGATCAGCGCGCACCGGTCTACTGGCTTTACAAGCTCGCCGACAAGCAGTTGCAGCTACTCGCGGCCCAACGGCCCGACCTAAAGCCGGCGGAGATGGGGCAGCGCGACTACAAACGCGTCAAGACCCGCGACGGACTACAAATCCCTGTGCTGGTGACGCAGCCGGCGGTCGGCAATCAGGCCAAGAGCCCCACGGTCGTACTGGTGCACGGCGGCCCCTTTGTGCGCGGCACGCAATGGGCCTGGGAGCCTTACGCGCAATTCCTGGCCAGCCGCGGCTACCTCGTGCTGGAGCCCGAATTCCGTGGCAGCACCGGCTACGGCGGTGAACTCTTCCGAGCGGGCTGGAAGCAATGGGGCCTGGCCATGCAGGACGACCTCGCCGACACGCTGGCCTGGGCTGTCAAACAAGGTTGGGCCGATCCCAACCGGGCCTGCATCATGGGCGCCAGCTACGGCGGCTACGCGGCGCTGATGGGAGCGGTGACCCAGGGGGACATCTTCAAGTGCGCCGTTAGCTGGGTCGGCGTCACCGACATCGGCCTGATGGACAGCATCCATTGGAGCGACTTCTCCGAGGAGTGGAAGCAGTACGGCATGAAGCACCTGGTCGCCGACGTCGACGCAGACGTGGAGCAGATCGCGCGCACGTCGCCGCTGCGGCGGGCAAAGGAAATCAAGATTCCGCTGCTGATGGCCTACGGGAGCGAGGATCGGCGCGTGCCGCTGAAGCACGGCACCGACATGAAGGCCGCCCTGCGCGCTGACCAGCCTCTCGAATGGGTGGTCTACCCGGACGAAGGCCACGGCTGGTTCAACCTGAAGACCAACGAAGACTTCTGGGGGCGTGTGGAACGCTTCCTGGGCAAGCATCTGGCGGCGCCTCAATAGCGGCTCATCCGCGCGTCCTGCGGCCCAGGGCGTGCGGTTGGCGATTCGTCGCAGCGGCGTCGCAACAGGGCGCCGACGTGCCGAAACTGCTTCCATCGACACAGCAATTCCGCTGTGACAACCCCGAAAGGAAGCCCCATGAAGACCACCGTGCTGATCCAGGCCGCCGCCCTCGCCGCCTTTGCCTTCACCGCTATCGCCGCCCAGGCCGCGCCGCAGGTCATCGAGAAGCTGCCCCGCGTCGTCATCACGGGCAAGGCCCAGCGCGACATCGCCCAGTTGCCGCGCGTCATCGTCACCGGTACGGCCACCCGCGAGGTCGCCCAAGTCCAGCAACTGCCCCGCGTCGTCGTCACCGCGCGCCGCGTCTGAGCCGCCGACGATGCGGTTGACGCCCGCCGTTTCTCGAGCCGAATCGCTGCCGCAGCCCCCGCATCTATGGGCGGTGCTGCAACGATTCGGCTTGAATTTGGGAAAAATGTCACAACTGTGACCGACAATCGGGTTTCTTAACGGAGCCCGCTTGTGAAAGAAGAGCTGCGCAAACGCCGTTCCTGGCTGGATGGCTTCATGGCATATCCGGCCCCTGCCGGACTGAGCGAAACCCAGCTGCGCGAAAACATCATCCTGCTGGATCAGGCGCTGTACGCGCTGTGGAACCTGGGTCACAACCTGCTCTTTTCGTGGACGCCCGAGGCGCGCGGCATGCGCGTGCTGGTGGCGCCCCACCCGATGCTGACGGAGTTCGCGCTGGGCGACGGCAACCTGCCGCCTTCCGAGCTCACGCGCCGCGCCCGCCTGCTGGACCGGCTGCTGTCCAACCAGGGCCACCTCGACGCCGATGCCTTTGACACCGTCTGCGCCGCGCTGGGCGTGGCGCCGCGTCTGATCGAGCTGCCGTTCGCGCCCGCGAAGGGCTTGGGCCTGCCCCTGATCGCGGCCATCGCCGCGCGCTACGGCGTGCGCCTCGTGGAAGACCGGGCCGTCATCCTGTTCGACGCCGTCGGCTTCTCGCTGCTCACGCCGCTGCAGCAGGTGGTGCAGCTCAACAGCCTGTCCTGCTCCGTCAATGCCGCCTACGCCAAGCTGCTGGACCAGGAAATCAACATCAACTTCGCCCGCACGACGACGGGCGACGGCTTCTACATCTGGAACCGCATGCGCGGCGTGGCGGCCAATGTGGAGCTGTACCAGCTCATGCAGTTCATCCTGGCCGACAACGCGCTGGCCCACGAGCGCGCCACGCGCCCGGAATCGGTGCCCCGGCTGCGCGCGTGCTTCCATGTCGGCTCGCATTACGAGTTCTACCAGTCCGAAGGGCTGAACCCCACGTCCTTCAGCTACTTGGTGGGCCAGGTCACGATCGAGCTGGCGCGCATGATCGAAAGCGCGGAGCCCGGCCAGATCCTCGTCGGCAAGTTCAACACGCTGATGCACGACGAAAGCACCGGCGGCGACGTGCGCATCGACAGCCTGGACTTCGTCGAGCGCACCCGTGCGCCGCTGCGCAGCCTCAACGGGCTGAAGCTGGCCGGCTCCGAGGTGGATGAGATCGCCTGCTACCTGACCGGCCGGCGCGACGACACCGGCCTGTGGGGCATCAGCGAGTACCAGGTGGCCGACAAGCACGGCCTGATCCACCGCGTCTACAACGCCAAGATCAACATCCACCGGCGCAACGGCGAGCCCATCTACCTGGGCCTGCGCGAGGAAGACCTGCCTCCCGGCGCCCCGCGCACGGTGGCCGATACCGACTTCCAGCCGCTGCAGGCTTGACCGCGAGCAACGGGAGACCACGCCCACGGCACTAGGATGTGGGCGCTGTGACCGAGTCCCCTGCCCCCGCCCTTCCCAGTTCTACCGGCCAACGCCGGCTGTTGACCCTGCTGTTCGTCGACCTGAGCGGTTCCACCGCCATGGCCGAGTGGATGGAGGCCGAGCACTACGCCGCCATGCTGGCCGGCCTGCGCGACCTCTACGAACGCATCGTGCCGCACCATGGCGGCGTGATTGCGCGCATCCAGGGCGACGGCATGCTGGCCGTCTTCGGCCACCCCGATGTGCGCGAGGACGATGGCCGCCGCGCCACCGAGGCCGCACTGGAGCTGCACGCCGCCGTGCGCGGGCTGCGCCCGCCCGGCCCCCTGCCCGCCGATTTCCGCGGCCTGACGCTGCACAGCGGCATCCACGCCGGCATCGTGCTCGTCAACGACGGCGACCAGATGCGCGGCCGCTTCGAGCTGCTGGGCAACGCGCCCAACATCGCCGCCCGACTCTCCGAGGCGGCGCGCGCCGACGAGGTCATCGCCAGCGAAGAGTGCCTGGGGCTGCAGAGCCAGTTCTTCGAGACCGGCCCGCGCTTCAACCTGCAGCTGCGCGGCCGCGCCACCCCGTTGGCGGCCTACCGCGTCATCGGCCGCGCGCAAGTCGGGCGGCGCTTCGACGCCAGCGTGCGACGAGGGTTATCACCTTTTGTCGGCCGGGAGAGCGAAATGCTCATGCTCCAGGCCGCTCTAGCGCGTGCGCTGGGCGGCCAGACCCTGTGGGTGGGGCTGCGCGCCGGCGCTGGCGTGGGCAAGACCCGCCTGAGCGAAGAGTTCCTGCGCCACGCCGAGGACCACGCCGACCGGCCTTGTCATATCCACCGCGGCTATTGCGAGAGCTACCTCAGCGCCGAGCCGCTGCAGCCCTTCCTGCAGATGCTGCGCGCCATGGAGGGCATGGCCGACGCCCCGCCCGAGCTGCTCGCCGCGCAGCAGAGTGCCCCCGCCGGGCGTGCCGATGCACTGCTGGCACTGCTGCTGGTGCTGGCGCGGCGCACGCCGCAGCTGATCTTCATCGACGATCTGCAATGGGCCGACGACGCCTCGCTGCACCTGCTGCACCGGCTGCGCGCCGCCTGCACCCGCGAAGGGCTGCCGCTGCTGCTGCTCAGTGCCAGCCGGCCGCTGCCGCTCACCGAACTGCCCCGCGCGCATGACGACGGCGCCGAGATCATCGAACTGCCGCCATTGACCGAATGCGAGTCGGCCCGCGCCGTGCAGCAGCTCGCCCCGCAGGTGGACCCCTTCATCGCCGCCGAGGTCCGCCGCCACGCCGGCGGCAACCCGCTGTTCATCGAAGAGCTCTGCCACGCTGCGGCCGACGCCGGCGACCCGCTCGTCGAAGGCCAGAGCAGCGCCGCGTGGCTGGCCGCGCTGGTCGAGTCGCGCGTGGGCCGGCTGCCGCCCGACCAGGCCCGCCTCGTGCGGCTGGCCGCCGTCATCGGCAATGTCATCCCCGTGTGGCTGCTGGAGGCGCTGTCGGGCTGCGGTGAGCAGCACCCGGCCGTGCGCGCGCTCGCCGGGCAGGACTTCATCTTCCCGGACCAGTCGCCCGGCCATCTGCGCTTCAAGCACGGCATCACGCGCGACGTCGTCTACGAAGCCACCGGCCTGCACGAGCGCCAGGCCCTGCACCGGCGCATCAGCACCGAACTGGCCGCGCGCGGCGGCGCCGAAGGCCAGAGCCAGTTGCACGAACAGCTGGCCTATCACGCCGCCGCCGCCAACGACTGGCCCGCCGCCGGTCTGCACGCCGAAGCGGCCGGCGACCAGGCCCTGGCCGCCTCCGCGCTGGACCGTGCCAAGAAGCAGTTCCGCGCCGCGCTGGCCGCGCTGGAATTCCAGCCCGACGGCGAAGACCAGGGCCGCGGCCGGCGCCGGCGCTGGATCGCCGTCGCGCAGCGCCTGGGCATGGCCTGCGTGTTCGACGCCTCGCAGGACGACCTGCGCGTGCTCAAGCATGCCGCCGTGCTGGCCCGCGCCGACGGCGACCCCGGCCTCATCGCCCGCACCGAATACTGGCTGTCCTATGTCGGCTACGCACTGGGCGAGACGCGCGACAGCCTGCGCCATGCCCGCGCCGCCGTGGAGACCGCCCAGGCCTGTGGCGACCATGCGTTGCTGGCCCAGCTACCCGGCACCGTCGGCCAGCTGCAGGCCGCCGCCGCCAACTACGCCGAGGCGCTGCCGATGCTGGACCTGGCCATCGCCCGCCAGCGCCCCCGCGCCAGCAAGAGCTCGGTCAACCGCATCGGCCTGTCGTTCTCGTTGTGCTGCCGCGCCTATGTGCTGGGTGACCAGGGCCACTTCGAGCAGGCCCATGAAGTCTTCGCAGAGGCGCTCGCCCCGTTCGATGGCAGCGGCCATGCGGTGGAAGCCAGCATCCAGGGCTGGCGCGCCGCCGTGTTCCTGTGGCAGGGCCGCTGGGCCGACGCCAGCGCCTCGGCGGCCGTGGCCCACCGCGTTGGCGCGCAGGTGCGCAGCATGTTCACCTGCGCCATGGGGCAGGCGGCGGGCGCCTACGGTGCCTGGATGGCGTCGGCCGACCCGACCGCGCTGCAGCGCTTGCGGGACGCCACCGCCTGGCTCGCCCCCCGTGGCGGCGGGCTCTACAACAGCTTCAACCACGGCTGGCTGGCAGACATCCTCTCCACGCAGGGCCAGGTCAGCGCGGCACGCCACCATGTGGCGATGGCGCTTCGGCGTGGTCGCCAGCAGGACTGGATCGGTGGCGCCATGGCCTACCGCGCCGCCGCCCGCCTCGCGGCCACCGTGGGTGACGCCGCCCAGGCACGGCATTACCTGTCGCTCGCCCGCGGTGCCGGCGAGCTGCGCAACTCCGACCACGAAGCCGCCGTCACGGCCCTGGTCGAAGCCGAACTGCGCCTGGACGCCGGCTGGCCCGCCGTGCTCGATTTCGCCCGCGCCGAGTTCACCCGCATGGGCATGACCGGTTTCCTCGACCGCGCAGAGGCCCTGTCATGACCTGCCCCTGGCCAGCGCCGTCACGCTGACGCTGGCGCCCGGGAGCAAATCCACCGCAGGCGGCATAACACCCGGGCCTGTGGGCGCCGCGCCAGCGAGCGCCGAAAGCACCGTCGACTCGGTGCCAGCAACCAAGAAGTAAGATCCGCCCCCCGGGAAAGTCCCAGGGCTCAGGACGCGGCCGCGTCACACGAATATTGCTTACTTACTAGTGAGTCAAACAAACCCGTTTGACTTCATGACCCTGCAGCCCGGAGATGCCGTAAATCGGTGCTGACCGCACCGTTTCGGGTGCTGCGATACGGGGCGCGTTGGGAAGTAGCGTTAGCAAACCGCATCCGACCGATGCCCGCCAAGAGCGGGGGCGGCCGGATGGCGTGTGCTCGGCCCGATCGGGCTGAGATGAGGCCGCGCCGTATGCCGTGCAGGGACGTGTCATCTCTCTCCTTTCCAAACACCAAGAGGATCTGACATGACTCGACAACTGATCGTCACCCTGTTCTTTGCCGTGCTGGGCCTCAATGCCCAGGCCGCCGTCGTCACGCTGGACAAGGGCGGCTTCAAGCTGACCTACGACTGCACCAACCGCGCGGCCACCCGCTACGAATACACGCTGACCAAGGACACCGGCAGCGCCGCGCGTCCGTCCAGCTTCTACCTGGACCCCGATCTGCCGTCGGGCTGCCTGGGCCAGCTGTCCACCGCCTCCTACGCCAGCGTCGTCACCGGCTGGGACCGCGGCCACCTGGTCACCAGCAACCACATGGATGCCAGCACGACCTATATCAAGCGTGCGAACTACATGAGCAACATCGTGCCGCAGGTCTCGACCTTCAACCAGGGCATCTGGGTGCAGGCCGAGAACGTGGCCGAGTGCTACCGTGACCTGGCCACCGTCTACGTTTACGGCGGCCTGGTCTACAACGACACGAGCAACGACTACTTCGTGGCCTCGCACGGCATCAAGACGCCGGACTACTTCTGGAAGACCATCATCACCACCGACGCCACGTCCGGCGCGACCAAGGCGATCAGCTGGTACATCCCGAACAAGGGCAGCCTGAGCTCGCTGAACAGCTACATCGTCTCCATCAGCGAACTGGAGACCAAGATCGGCGCGGCCAACGTGGGGATCAGCGCCACCGCCACCGTCAAGGCGATGAAGCCGACGACGACCTGGGCCACCCCGAGCGGCTGCGACCTGAGCTGAGGCACGCTCGGCCTGGTTCTGCCGCAGCACGCCCATCGTGACGCGGCAGGGCCACCGAAAGACCTGGCCCTGGCCTGCAGGTGGTTCAGCCGATGGAAGCTGGACCACCTTCCTGGCCTGATCGAGGCCGATCGTCGCCGTCTGCCTGGTGGCCGCGGCTGCCGATCCGTGGGTTGCACTCAACTCGGCGCTGACCCGGCAGAACTGAAACTTGCAGGGCCGACGCGGCGACTGCCGTCGCCCGCGCGGCCTGCCGCCCCGAGGAGCCCATGAAACCAAGCACCGCCTGGACCGCCGCCGCCGTCATCGCAGTCGTGGTGCTCGTCGCCATGCTGGCCAGGCCCAGCGCCGAGACGGCCGCGCCGAGCTTTGCGGCATCGGCGCCCACGCAGGCACCGGCGCTGCCCGCCGCGTCAGCCGGTTCGGCGCCGCCGGTCTTGCCCGCTGCCGCGAAGCCGGTGTTGCCCGTGAACCCCAAGATGACCGTGGTGGACTTGTGCGGCCTGGGCCGCTTCCCCGCCGCCGCGCCCGCCGACGACGACGAGGAGCCACTCGATCTGGAGTCCCTGCCGGGCCCGGTGGGCCGCGAGCCGCTGGCCGCCGCCCGCGCGACGCTGCTGGCCCAGTTGCGCCAGGGCGACGCGCGCGCCCGCGCGGCCGCGTTGCTGATGTCGCCCCCCGACGGGGACGACCCCGCCGCCGAGCAGGCCTGGTCGCGCCAGCTGCTGCAGGTCGCGCAGAGCAGCGGCCAGCCAGAGGTCCTGGCATGGGCCGAGGGCGCCTGCGCGATACAGCCCGACCCCATGGCCTGCCACCTCGGCCTGATCCGTGCGCGGCTGAAGCTGGAGCCCGACAACGCCGCCCACTGGGCCGCGCTGGCCGATGCCGACCCCACCGCCGCAGACGAGGCCTGGCGCGGCCTGCTGCAGTCGCGCCGCTGGCAGGAGCGCCCGCAGTCGCTGCTGCTGGCCGCCCAGGCCGCGCTGCCCGACAGCCTGCCCGGCTATCTGCGCCTGGCGCTGGGTGCCGAGATGCGCTTGCGCGCGCCGGCCCCCTCGGGGGGCGGCGAGGGTTTCATGCAGGAGCGCTGCCAGCAGCACGGCCGCGCCGAGGAATGCGGCGCGCTGGCGCGGCTGTTGTCCGAACGCAGCGACGCGCTGCACACGCTGGGCAACGCCACCGCGCTCGCCCAGGCCGCCGGCTGGCCAGCCGACCGCCAGCAGCGCCTGCGCGACGAGGCCGAGCGCCTCGCCCGCGCCTCACCCACCTGGTGGCGCCGGCAAGGCCAACCCATGGCCTGCGACGCGGTGCAGACCTGGCAGCAGCACCTGACCGAAGTGGCGCGCGTCGGCGAGGTGGCCGCGCTGCGCGAGCTCAGCGCCCGCCAGGCAGCCGCCGCCAGCGCGGCGCACTGAACACGCCCGATCCGCAGCTTTTCGACGCGATGCCGGCCAGCGGTTCAGGGCGGACTATGTGATCAGTGTGTCGAAGGAGGTGACGGTGACGGGGTTGAGGTGATGGTGGTGGCTCCCGCATTTGGTCGACGCGATGCCGTGTTGCCGGGAGTTCGCCCCGGCGGGCGACCTACTTTCTTGTGTCGACAAGAAAGTAGGCAAAGAAGCGACCCCCGACCGCACCGCCGCCCGCTGCGCGAGCGGTTCCCTGCGCTGCTCAGGCCTCGAGGGCCCGCGCAAAACTCGCGCCGCTACGCTCTGCTCAAACAGTTGCGCGGAGTCAGTTCACGAAGTGCGCTTCGCGCACGCCCTCAAGGCCTTGCGCTGCTCGGCGGTGCTAAAGGGGGCAAGACGAATACCTCGCGGCGAACGGCTGGCGCGCTTGGCGTTTGGCTGTTCCTTCACCCCCCTTTGGAGGAGCCGAGAAGCGCAGGAGCCCAGGGCGCGAGCGCAGCGAGCCTCAAGCTCTGACTTCGCGCCGCCTGTTTGAACGCAGCGTAGCGAAGTGAGTTCGGCGCGGCCCTGGGCTTCGAGCATCGCAGGGAACCCCTCGCGCAGCGAGGGGCGACGGAACAGGGGCGACTTTTTGCCTACTTTTGGTCGCCCAAAAAGTAGGTCGCCCGCCGGGGCGAACTCCCGGCTGGGCCTCTCGCGGAAGCCAACAGCCAAGAAGGCAATCCACGGCCAGCATCTCGCTGGGGTTCACTTCATTCACCCCAGCCTACCGAGCTATTTCACTGCACCAAGAAGTTGGCAGTTCTGTTTTGTGAACTTGCTCTGGGCAAGCATCTTCTGAAGGTCGTCAGGATTGAGCTGATCGCCAGACCGTAAAACACCCTTCAATGCTTCATTCTGTGCATTCTCAAAAACGCGGCCGAGCACGAAGTCGGAGGATGGGCCGGCCAGCAAAAGTATGAAGCCGATAGGCACCTCTTCCGAGAGGTCCTTGCGTTCGACAAGTTTGCTCTGAAGGGCATCAAGGAACTTCTTTCCTGACTCGTAGCCCAGATTGAATAAGCGTTCTGCCTCGGCGCGGCTCTTCATCTTTCCGGCTAGTGTTGAGCATTCAAACGACGCCCAAGCCGTTCTGCCCAAGACCGCATACTCACGAGAGCTCTGAGCAAACGAACAGCCACTGACACTCAGCAGAACTACGACAAAGGCAGACTGGGCGATGCTCATAAAGGCCTTCAAAGTTCAGTTTTCGTCAGCAGCACTATGCCAACGAATCGTCAACAAAAACGATACGTACGCCTGACGCTCACCCCCTCACCTCACCCTGCCCCAACACCACCCACTTCATCGAAGTGAGCCCCTCCAACCCCACCGGCCCACGGGCATGAAATTTGTCGGTGGAGATGCCGATCTCCGCCCCCAGCCCGTACTCGAAACCATCCGCAAACCGCGTGCTCGCATTGACCATCACG
>JACCDX010358775.1_pt1 | contig 14000 bp, 7 predicted proteins | sample 7449681 | NCBI WGS metagenome assembly JACCDX01 (sample SAMN15323450, study PRJNA562643) | freshwater metagenome | isolation source: river surface water | place: USA:Blue River Watershed | collected 2017-08-18
CAACTATAAAGTTCATAATCATTTAAATTTTTTGCAATACCTGCAGTTTTATCAGCTACGTTATTATAAAATTTGTTAAACCTTTCATATTCATTTACACTATTTTCAATATCTGTATGAGAATTTACATGAATAAAATTTATGTTAACTATTTTAGATAGAACATTATAAATTTTCCATATTTTTGTTGTTAGATCTGGATTTTTTTGTAACATTAATTTATTTGGACTTTCTTTAATCCATTTAGGAATAAACCCCGTAATCATATTTATCCAAAACTCTGAATCTGTAACTATATACAAATTTTTTATATCATAAATCTTTTTTTTATCAACATAAATTTTAAAATACAAATCTATCATTCCATGTAAAATAGCAAATCCTTCAGCTCTTATACTTGTAGGTGCAAATTGTTCAAGTTCGTTTTTAACTTTATTAAAATAAGATTCTGTTTTTAATTTCCCATATAAAATTTTATTTATTAACTTTTCTGGACCATAACCATATATAACACTAAACCCAGCAGAACAATTAGCATTACCGTTTTTTATTGCTGATCCATCTGTTATAATAACTACATTTTTTTCAATAATTCCATATTGTGGGATTGGTATATTTTCATCATCCCAACAGTACTTATCTTTTAAAAAGTGCTTATCATAATTTGGTAAAACTATAAAAGGTTTATCTGATTCTTGTAAATTACATTTTTTTATAGTTTTTAAACCTTGTTTTATCCATCTTTCTGGAAATTTAAAACAGTTTGGGTTTTCTGACATATCTTGAATAAAAGTAAATAATTCTTTATCATTGTTATAAACTATAAGTTTACTCTCCATTTGTATATAAAGTATGTATATTTATTAAAACTGAATTCACTTTTTACATATCAAAAAAAGGGAAAAAAAGGGAAATAAAAAAATTTTTATTCACTTTCATCTTTTCTCAATAAAAAAAAATGAATTTTTCCAGATTATATAACACGATCAGAAAAATGATTTTTGGTTGTGTTTTGGCTCTCCTTGTTAACATTGTTCCCGCTATCAACTCCAATGATTCAGAATTTAAAAAACTTTGCAAAAACAAAAACTCCACCGGAGTTAAACGGTTCCTCCGCCAAAACACCCCCGAAAAAATCAAAGCTGATATAATTGAATGCTTTTACATTGTTGCATTTAATAACGATTTTTCGACCTTTAAGGTCCTTGTTCGTTTCGTTCTTCATCATCTGGAATTTTTCCCTGGTGATTTTGATACATTTATTCAATGTGAGATCTTCAAAATTCAGAAACTTGACGAAGAAATTCTTAAGTACATCATAAAAAAATTCGATATCTCTTACGAGATCGCATATAAAAAGGCGTGTATGACCATGACCGAAAATGAGCTGATTTTAACCGATTTTCTCATTTACCGTTTTCGTCTGAAACTCGAATATAAAGACATTCTGAACTTTTGCCATAATAAATACATGTTTTACGTCTGTGTTTCAAACGGACTTAAGTACAGTGACAATTTTGTTATTGACATGTTTTACAAAGGGAAAGGGTCATTTGTGACATATATAAAAGAATGGTCAAAATTACCGAGCAAGTGCTTGCAATCTGCATGTGAAATCGGTGATAATGATTTAATTGATGAACTAATAAAAAAGAAAGGCTGTAAAGCTATGTTAGTCGATACAAGCCTTATTAAATATGAGGATATAAAAAGCTACATAGAAAGACTCGCTGAGTTTGAAAGCTTCGAAACTCCTACAGTAACTGAAGGACCATTTGAAGAAATCAATAATGTGGAAGTAAAAAGGTTATGGTATCCTAAATATTCTCATATCGAAAGCGATGACGATTATGAAAGTCTTGATGAAGACGAAAAAGCGTACATTCGGGAAAAAATTAAACAAGAAGAACAAGAATGGCAACAAGAACAAGAATGGCGACAAGAACAAGTTGCACTTGGTTATATCGATTTTGAAGAATAACCAAAAAATATAAAATTTTTTTTTAGAGATTTTACTTTTCCCCATTTTTATTTTATTACTTTCCCCATTTTTCTTTCCATTCCTGGAAAGTTTCTAAAGATTCAATTACATTTATATCTATCTGGTTACAATCCCATAAAATTGTAGCAACAAAACAAACTAATTTTTTTGTTAATCCAGTAAATCCATAATTTTCACTTGTTAATATTAATGAAGATATTTGTTGGATTAAATTATATTTTCGCATAACTATGCTTTTTTCTAAACATGTATCACAATATAAAATTTCATTATTTTCATTAATTTGCGGATGATCACAACTAAATAAAACAGTTGAATCATTAAAATTTATAAAATTGTTTATTAAATCAATATCCTTCTTTTTTAAAATTTCTCCAATATTATTAGTACAAACACCATCATTATTTACATAGTCTTCATTTTTTATTTCATCTTCCCAAATATTAATATAATTTATTAAAAACTTTACAATTTCTGGAGTGTTTGAAAAATAATTAGTTTTACTAATTGCGTCATAATGAGTAGTTGTAAGTATTTCTAAAGGTGTATAACTTTTATTTTCATGTGCAATTTTTTTAAAATATTCACTTATTTCAAATCCCTTTTTTAATATATATTTTGTTCCATTTGAATCAACAATATAAAACATTTTTTTTTACTTTTTCTCTTTACACTTATAAAAAATTCACTTTTTAAAGTTTTTATTTTTTCTTATCTATTCTCTCTCTATCTCTTCCTTTTTGCTTATAAGAAATATGGCATATAAATTAATTCAACTGCTTCTTCATATTCGTTATCACTTTGTAATTTACTTATATTTGTTACTCTTTTTAAATGGTGTAATTCAGGTTTAAAATATTCATTAAAATCTATCAAACCCATAGATATCAAACTTAAAAATACAATTTGTCCACAGTCAGTATTTTTATCCATATATTTTAATTTTAGTAATTTCTTTATTCCGTTTTGTACAACATTATGATCATATTCCATATTTTTTAATGCATATCTAATAAAATTAGCAAATGAATTTATTTGTAAATTACTCAAACTATTTTTTAATCTTTTTACATAAATCTTACCAGGATATTTAATAATTCTTGGATAAATTGGAGTACAATAAATTCCTTTATGTGAAAATTCTGAAAACAAAACTTGATTTTTTACTGCTGCTGCTTCAAAAATACAATTTTTATAAATTAATCCAACATGACCATAATAACTACCTGTAAATATAGAGTTAAAATTATTATAGGCTTTAAATAATAACATATCTCCAGTTTTTAGTTTATGCATCTTTTTAAAATCTTCAGTACAAATATTATTATGGTTACTAACTAAAAAATATTTATTGTTAGGTAATATAACAGCTTTATCATAAAATGGTAATTTATACTGAATATTGTAAACGTAAATAATAAATATAATTAAAATTATTAGTAAAGCTATAATAATCTTAGATTCTAAAATTGTATCTTTTAAATTAGATATTATTTTTTTTTGTTTAAATAAAATTTTCTTAAAAAAACTCGGATCTTTCTTTTTACTCTCTTTCTTCTCCATTATAAAAATTATATAAATTTGTTTTTAGCAATAAAAAAGTTAGAGTATTTTTTTGAGGTTAAAGTAATTTTCTTTTCCTTTTATTTCATTTTTCTCTCACTTACTTTTTTTAAAAAATTAACTATTATTAAAAAACCCTTGGTAATATATACCAATGTACTCAAGTGTAGTTAAATCACCTACTACAGGAATAGAATTAGAAGAATGTATACAAGGAATTTTTAGAGTTAAAACAATTCCAGGTAAAACCTTTGGTTATCTTATTGGTGATATTTGCCAAAATACAAATAATTTAATTCTTATTAATCAAGAACCAGAAATAAGTATTGCAGCTAATGATTTTGAAGAAATTGCAACAATTACATTTACAACATCATCAACTAAAAAAAAAGTAACTTTTTGGAAACCTGTTTTTAATTTTAAATTTCCACCGCAATCACCAGTACCTTTAAATTTACTTACCTCAGTTTCTGGATATGCAACTAATTATATAAATTTAGGTATTTGTGTAACACAAAAAACTATGAATCTCAACCAAAATCTTCCAACTCCCAAACCTGAACATAAAAAATATTGTCTTATTAATAAACTTTATTTAACACCATTTACACCAAGTGTTACAACTCCATTTTATTCAAAAGTATTCGCAACTGTTCCGATAAATCAAACAATCAATATTTCAAAAACACAAAAATATATAAGACTTGATAACAACACAAGTAATCAACTACCGTTTTTAACTTATACTTTATCTACAGGTTTAGGGGTTAATGTTATGCCAAGTTTTATACTTAACGAATATAAATTTTCAGATATATCAAAAGTTTGTTCATCTCCAACAGAAAAATTTAAAATTTATAATTCAAAAAAAGAAGAATCAATTAACCCAATAGATAAACGTACATTTTGTGAATCATCTTTATCATCATGTTCAGCAAAACAATTTATGGAAGATCAAGACTGTTATAATTTAAGTGTTTCAGGTATATACCCAAGTTATAACACAATAGCAGATAAAATAAAAAATGATTGGTGTAAAATTCATCCTGAGTCTCCTGAATGTGATTGCGTTTTAGCATCAACAAGACCCGAATACATAGATAAAACAACTGGACCACATGGAGTAGCATACAATAACGCAAGTACTATAAAATGTTGGTACACCCCTTGTAAAATTGAAACATCAAGAAATAAAGTTTTAGTTCCAAGTGCTATTGAAAATAGTGTTTGTTCAGGTTGGAGAGATCCGACAATTTTAACAAATGTTGTAACAGGTTCAGGTAACCAATTAAATTTAAACCAAACAGTTACCAAAGAAGAAACCCAAAATATCACAAATCAAACAGTCGTTCCTGATACCACACCATTAAGTTCTTCTATTCCAAATAATAATATTAATAATATAAGTGACGAAATGAAATATATAACACTTGGCAATATTAGATATAACAAATATAATTTTTATTCAAATAAAGGAACAACGCAAGCAATTTTTTATATTAATAATTGTTTAGATTCATTACAAGAAATAAGTAAAAAAATTACAACCATATCAAATCTAGAATTACTAAACCAATACAAAAATTTAAGTGCTATAATAAATTCTGATTTAAATAAAGTTGTTCCTAAAATGGGAGATAACATTAAATTAATGGATATTGATAATTTTAATAAAACAAAAGGTAGAATAAACTTATTAAATATCTCAAACGGTATTTTATTTGCTCAAAAAGAAAAAGAATTAACGCCAGTTACTCCACCTATTCCTATTGAAGGACACCCTGCAAATTCAACAGAACAACCAAAAAATTTAGAAGAGTCAACAGAAAATATAGAAAAAAATAAAACTGAAACCGGTAATGAAGATGATAGTACTAACGACTCTCTTCCTTGGTATGTTCCTGTAAGTGTTATTTTTGGTTTACTTTTTATAATATTATTAATTTGGTGGATAATTAAAAAGTTTAATAAAGTTCCATCGGTTCCAAATAATAACACATATAATAATCTTTTACCTCAGCAAAATATTCAATCTTTACCTATTAGTTAGAAAAATATTACCCCTCTATTTCAATCTTTTTATTTTAAAATCTTATACACACACATTTTTTTTTATACTATATACATCATCATGTTACCAACACTTCTACAACCAAAAAAAATATTAAAAGAATCTTGGATGTCGGCACAAATGTTATCAAAAATAGAAAAAGAAAAATCAATAGATGTTATTATAGATTATATTAAAGATCGAATTTATATAAAAGATCAACCTCCATTAATAAAAATTACTAAACCTGGCGATAAAATTTTATTATTAAAATCTACAGTAGGGTCAGGTAAATCAACTGTAGTACCGACATACTTATATAATGTATTTTTTGAAACTCTTGGTATAAGAAAATCGATAATTATAACACAACCCACAAGAACTACAACTATGTCAATCCCTGGTGAAATTGTTAAATATAATAAAAATATTAAAATGGGTACCAATATAGGATTTTCAACAGGTATATTAAAACGTCCAGTTAAAGGTATAAATTTTGCAACAGTTGGTATTTTATTACAACAATTTAAAATTTTAACTGATGAAGAAATAATAAACAAATACAGTTTTATCATTATGGACGAAATCCATACAAGATCGATAGAAATTGATGGTTTACTTTTTTACATCAAAAATTTTATACAACGAAATTATGAAAATCCAAATTGTCCTTTTTTTATTTTAACATCTGGAACTTTTGACCCTGATGTTTTTATTAAATACTTTGATTGTAAAAATAATTTAATTTCTGTCGAAGGGTACAGCCATCCTATTACAGATCATTACCCAGAATTTGATATTGATAATATGAAATCATATATAAAAAATACAATTAAGAAAATTCATTTAGAAAATTTTGAAGATATAAAATCAGAATCAAAATTTAGAGACATAATCGTTTTTATGTCAAATAAAAAAACTATATCTGATATCTATAAAGAAGTTAAAAAAATAAACACCGAACTTTTACAATCAAATGAAAAATATTTTTTACTACCTGTTTCTTTAACATCTGAAACATACCAAGAAGGTGCAGAAGATTACCAAAATTTATACGCACCATTTAATATTTTAAAAGTTGATATTACAGAACCTGAAGAAAAAACTATAAAAACTTATGATTTAGGTAACATAAAAAAAATCAAATTAAAAAAGAGTAGTGAAAGTGAGAATGAAAGTGAGAATGAAAATGAAAGCGAGAATGAAAGTAAGAATATTTTAAAAAAATCAAAATCAAAATCACCTACAAAATCAAAATCAAAGTCACCTACAAAATCAAAATCAAAATCAAAAAATGGAGGAGGAACAATACAAAAACCTGCACATAGAAGAGTTATAATAACTACTAATGTTATTGAAACAGGTTTTACTTTACCAACTTGTAAATATTGTATTGATTCAGGGTTTCAACTTGATGTTTCATTTATGCCTATTTTTGGATGTTCTACCGTATTTGAAAAAAATGTAAGTCAAGCATCAGCATTACAAAGAAGAGGACGAGCAGGGAGAAACTCACCAGGTCAATTTTATCCATGTTATTCAAAACAAACATTTAATTCATTTTTACCAAATGAACCACCTGTAATAATTAAAGATAACATTGCACAATTTATTTTATCTGTAATTATTTCAAATACTGAAACTGAAATAATACCTATAAATACACCTGATTCAAAAAATGTATTTTCATATGGTGAACTTTCAAATAGATACTTTCAAATAACTTATAAATCTCAATTTTTAGCATCGGATCTAAATTTTATACAATATCCTGCAATGGATAGTTTAACATTTTCAATACAAAAACTTCACGGTCTTGGTTTTATTGATCATGAATATAAACCTACATTATTCGGACTCTATGCAAACAAATTTTCAAAAATGGGATTAAATAATATAAGGTCTTTATTTGCTTCTTATCATAATAAAGCTTCAACCCTTGATATAATTACTATTATCGCATTTTTAGAAACCGGTAATATAAAAACAAAAAAATATATAAAACGAGAACTAAATAAAAAAATATTTGTTGATGATTTTATTGAATACTTATTAATATTTTATGATTTTACAGAACAGTTAATGATTTTTATGAAAGATGTTTATACAAATATTAATTCAGATTATTTAAAAAATTGGTGTGAAAACAACGGTTTAAATTATTCTCAAATAATAAGAGCTATAGAAAAACGAGATGAAATAATTTTTGACATTGCAAACCTTGGATTAAATCCTTATTATTCAGGTTATAATTTACCTATAGGAAAATATAATTTAATGAATATTTTTAAATCAAACACAGAAGAAGGAATTAATGAAATTATAAATATTAAAAAATGTTTTTATGAAGGATACAAATTTAATCTTTTTGAACTTAAAAATAATCAATATATTTCCGTACAATACAAATATAAACTTATATGCGACAATATAAAAAATAATCCTAAACTTATCATTGTTAACGATCCAATTATTAAAGCTTACAATAACAATATAATATTTTACGGATCTGACATTTCAGTTTTAGATAACTTTTTAAGTATAGATAAAAATGTTTTAAATAACTAAAAAAAAAATAACTTTTATTCCTTTTCCTTTTTTTATTTCTTTTCCTTTTTCATCTCTCTCCCTTTTTCATCTTTTTAAATATATGTATCCCGTTTTATTTCATTACTTTCTTTACTAAAATAAGGATTATAATTAATAAACAATCCACAATAATTTACAGGATATTTACTATAATCTTGAGGTTGATGTATACCGGCTTCTTTTGCTTCTTCTAAAATCCATTTAAAATTATCCCAAAATTCTTTAGGGTGTTTATAATCTTTTAATGTTAAATGCGAAATTTCATGCAATGCTACAAATTCCAAAGTATGAATATCATGTAAACTATTATTTTTTTTATCTCGTAAACAATAAGCTATAAGTTTTCCTTTATTTTCCACATATGAAGTATTTGAATTTATTGGTGGATTTTCTACTAAAACATTTTGATTATATGAACTAGTTAATAATTTTACTTTTAAATAATGAGGTCCATATTTATATTTGTTTTGTAAATAATCTATAAGCCTCAAATTCATTTTATTTAAATGAGCCAAAATTTGAGCAGCATCTTTATAATCTGGATAATCAGAAGTAACTTTAAAACAAACATTTTCTACACATTCTGAAACTTTAAAATCTGATTGTCTGAAAAATAAAACTATAAAAACTATAAAAACTATAATAGCAACTATAATAACAGCTAAAACGTTAGAATTCATTGTATATTATAAAAAAAAAGATCCAATAAATTTTTTATTCTTAATTTTTACACATTCTATTTTTACACATCCTTCTCTACCTTTTCTCTTTTTTTCCCTAATCTTTTTCCCTCACCTTTTTTCCCTAATCTTTTTCCCTCACCTTTTTTCCCTCATCTTTTCCCCCTCATCTTTTTCTCCCTACTTTAAATAACTCTTAAACATTTCTCGAATGTCATGTGATTCTAAACAAAACATAATTTTTTTAAAATATCTTCCATACTTTTCTATAATTTCTTTGATAACAACACCATAAATTTCTTTTAGTTTTATATTATAATCGGTTATTCCCATATCATCAAAAATTAAAATTTCTTTACCCAAATAAATACACAATAAAACAACATTATTATAAAACATATAAATTTCATCTTTTGCAAATTTTAGACTTTCGTTATTTTCAATATTTAAATAAATTTTAATAGGTGTAAAAATAACATTTATATTTTCAACTTTGTCAATGGGATAACTTTCATATGTATCAGTTTTAACATAAATAATTACATTAGGAATATAAACACATGTATTTTTACTAAATGGAAAATCTGGAACATTACCTAAAGAAATGGGTAAACTTGAAACTAAAAATAACTTTGATTCATTATTAAAAATTCCTGATTCTGTCCGATTACCTAAATTTATAGAACTACCACTATAAATATAAGTACCTTTGAATTTTAAACAAACATCAATAGGGCTCATATCCAAAATTTCAATATTATTATTTTCATTCAAATTTTTAAATTTATTTGGAATTAAAATATTATCTACTTTTTTATATTTCGCCCTTAATGCATTTTTTTCAGTGTTATTAATTTCTAACTCAATATCATTTAAAGTAGGTGTGTTAATAGAAGTGTATAATACATAATTTCCATATCCAGTAGTATTATTTAATTCATCGATATCATTAAACAACACATTATTAAATTTGAAAACATAACTTTTATCAATAAACATATTACTTAACATTTTTTTATTAAGTTCTTCAACTATTTTTTTTAAAACACTTTTATTTTTATGCCAAATTTCTAAATTCTTTTCTCGTATTACATCATTTTCGTTTCTTTGGTTACATAAAACTTTACTTTCTTCTCCTGCGAAATCTTGTACAATTGATGAATAATTATATGAACTATCAAAAGGTTCATCGGATTCGTACTGAGGTACTAAACTATCAATAAATTTATTAAGTAATTCTAAAAATTCAGAAAGCTTAATATCATTTATGTTTCTTATATGTTTTTTAGAATTAACTGATAAAGATGTAAATATATTTTGGATATCATCTACATATTTTTTTTTATTATCAAAGTCTTGTTTTTCAGTTAAATCATTTTTTTGTGTTAAATCTAAAATCATATCATTATCAATTTCTTCGGTACATATAAAATTATAAATGTCTTCAGCAATTTTTTCATTGCAACTTTCGTATTGTGAAATATTTTTTATATAATAGAAAAAATAAGATATTAAATCTATTTGTTGATTTGAGCAATCGCGTATATACGAATTATAAAAAACTTTAAGTCCTGGATAATTTTCATAATGTTTAGATCCAGGTAATAAAAATTTTTGTAGAAATTCAATTTTTGAAGTAATATTTACAACATCAATTTTAATATTTTTTATATTATTAATTTTTTTCTGTTCTGAATAAATAGTTTCTTTCATTTCGGCTTTTGTTTTATCATCAATTTTACATAATGAATCTATAAAAGCAATTTTTTTATCAACTATCAAATCCATGTTTATACATTTTCTTTTATTGTTTTTTTAAATCTTTTAAATATTTTTTTTACCTCTTCAACTTTTTATCTCTCGCTCTCTTTTTACATCTCGCTCTCTTTTACTTCAACTTTTTCATTTATCCATATACTAAAAAAATAACTTCATTATAATATATTTCTCATGAATGAGTTTATTAATGATCCTTTATGTATTCATGTATTAAATAAAGATTTAACCCCAAAACAAACTTTTATTTTAGTTGGTAATGTTTCAAAAGAAATACAGCATTTAATAAAAATAAAAAGTCCTAAATTAAAAGATCATTACGGACCTAACTGGAAAAAAAAATTATTATTACATGAAATTAGTGGAGGAAAAAAAGATTCTAAAAATCTTGAAAATCTTGAAAATGATATATTTGAAAATGAAACCCTTGAAAATGAAACCCTTGAAAATGAAAACCTTGAAAATGAAAACCTTGAGACCCTTGAGAATGAAAACCTTGAAAATGAAAACCTTGAGAATGAAAACGACCCATTTGATTCTCTTGACTCTTTTGAAGATGCTTTTTTAAATTATGACGAAAGTAAAGTAAAAATTAAACTTTCGGCAGATACAAAAATTCATTATATTTTTGATGAAATTTCGGTTTTCCCAATTGATTCGATACTTGATTTTAAATATAAACTTGCTTATCTTACTTCTATTCCAATATACAAACAACACCTATTTATAAAATCAAATGGTAAAATTATACCTTGTATGTATTCTTATACAATTCATGATATACAAGAAATTATAAACATCGAAACCCTATACACAAAAACAGTAAAAGATAAAATTTTTGATATTCCTATAGAAACTAAATGTTACGATTCAAATAAATATATAAAAATTATATCAAATGACCCATTTACTTTACTTTCAACCATTTACTTAAAATACAAAACTACAACTTTTTACATTTCTGATTTATCAACACATTTATCAATACCTGAATTTTCTAAAAAAATAACAGATCCTTACCAAATATCTCTTTTTTATTATGGGTTTATTTCACTTTATTACCCAATGATAACACATCAAGTTTTTACAGATATGTTAAAAAACCAATCACTTTCAGCTATTTATCCAATACTCGAACCTAATAAATTTTATTTACAAAACAAACTTTCTATAGAATCTAAAATTTTAAATACAACTCCAATACCAAATTTAAAAAAACTGTCTTCAGCAATTTTATCGACAAATATAAAAATTCTTAATACCATCCAAGATAATGAAAACCTTTTAAATATAAGAAATATATTCGATCTTATCCCACTTGATGATTTTATAGTTTATGCGAAACTTTCTAATTCCACATACGGTATTTTAAACAAATCTTATAAAAACGAACATGACAACATAATAACTCCCATTAATTCTTTAATGTATAAAATACGACCAAACTTGGACCTTATCGACACAATCAGACTTTTTATTTACCCCAATGGAAATTATACAATTAAATGCTTTTGGTCTGAAGAATCACAAATGAATTTTGATACAACTTTTATTTTAGTTTCCAAAATTGTAAATAAACTTATATCTCAAATAAACACATTTGGGAATGTTGTAAAAAGTCGAAACATTCATATACCTGAATTACAAAAAAACTATATAGAATTTACAGAAACATCATTAGTTTTTTATTACGATGACGACTTAACGGATACAAAATTTAAAGTTATAAAAAATATTTTACTTGATTTTCAAAAAGCTGAAATTATATTTTCAAAAGAATCAGTAACGTCTTCAGATTATCAATACTTCTTTAATAAAGGTATGTATGAATACGACATATCCCGACTTGAAAAAAATGTTGCCGATATTTCAAATTACTACCAATTTTTATCAGATGGATTTACAAGACAAAAATTTAAAACTGTTTTTGTTGAAACTAGATTAATGACAGTTATAGGTAATTTATCAAAGTTAAAAATTACAATCAACGGAATAAAAAATAATGAAGAATTACAAAACTTCATTTATTTATTACACATTATGATAACATTATATATTAAAACTTTACCAAACGCAAGACTAAATAATGAAAAAACACAAATTAAAAATTTAAAAAGTTTAAAAGTTCAAGATCCTTTACTATTCAATTTTAAAAAGATTTATAAAACAAACACCGTATATAGTAAAATTTGTCAAAAACCTTTTCAACCTGTAATTTTATCTGATGATGACCCTAAACCTAAAAATGCAGTTAAGTTTTACAATTTTACAAAACAAAAACCTGTATGGTATACTTGTCCAAATCCAAAATATCCACATTTAAAATTTATTATTAAACAACATCCTAAAGATTTTTGTATTCCTTGTTGTAAAAAACATCCTGTAGATGAAAACGCAAATGAAAAAAGATTAGTTATACATAATACATGTATGCAAAAATATAAATATGAAGGTGAAAAAAATAATTTGATTTCAAAAAGTTCATATATTTCTACATATGGAAAAAACACAGTAATAGAACCAGGTAGATTATCAAGGCTTCCAGAAAATACATTAGAATCGATATTTTTTGATACATACTCAAATACAAATTCAATAGACTACGAATGTTCTACAGCAGATGGTTATTATATTTTTGGTGTTGATCAAAATTTATTATTAAGTAGTAAAAAAAATGAGAAAAATGAAAAATACCAACAAAACGAAGGATGTAGCTCAAGTATACAAAAATTCGGGTTTATTCATTGTTTAGCTGCAAGTCTTGATTTTTCTATTTCTAAACTTTTACTTAACATTTACAAAAATTTAAAGAATGATTGTTTTTATTTCAATTCTTTATATTCTGGTGAAATTAAACTTTATTTTAAAAACTGTACTGAACTTGCTGATATTATACTTACTTTAAATTCTGAAAAAATTGCTGATACTGAATTACCTGTTGATTTTGATTGGAATAAACTTTTTATTTCCATAGCTTATTTTTATCTTGGTATAAATACTATTATTTTTGAAGATAAAAACAGTGATATAAGATTTATTTTACCTCCAGATAATGAGGTTTTTAGTTCATATCATAAAAATCTTTTTGTTCTTAAACAAGAAGACAGGTACAACCCTATATTTTTATTTAACACAGAAATTTTTAAACGAACCGGTATTATAAATACAAGGTTATTTTTAACAGAATCTACAATAGTTGCAACATTAAAAAGTATTGTTAATACAAAAGTAAAAATCTCTCAAAAAATAAATTTAATGTCTATTACCAAATATTGCGAAACTTACAATTACAAAATTACAAAATATTATATCAATAAAAATAATTTATGTTACGCAGTTG
>JACCDX011775747.1_pt1 | contig 13998 bp, 32 predicted proteins | sample 7449681 | NCBI WGS metagenome assembly JACCDX01 (sample SAMN15323450, study PRJNA562643) | freshwater metagenome | isolation source: river surface water | place: USA:Blue River Watershed | collected 2017-08-18
TATACGGGAAAAATAAACGCATATATAATGCGTTTATATATACTATATATAGTAGTAAATTTTTTTTTCTGAAAATATAGGTAAAAAATCGTCATATCGTCATAAAGTCAGTAATACCAAGGGATTGAGCCACATAAAATCGTCATATTGCCGTCATAAATCGTCATAAACCCCTTAATTTCGTCATATGAACAATGTAATCGCAGCCTTTTTAGAGGGCAAAAAGAAAAAACAAGGTAACGGCCAAACGGATGGCCGTTCGCTTTACCTATTCGGAAACTTGATTGCCGAACACAAACCCGACGGCCTATATGTTACCAATGCCGGTTGGCCTACCAGGACGACCAACAAGTGGTTGAACATGTTGCCGAACGTCAGCGTCTACATGCGCAAGAAGGAGCCATACCTCAACGGCCAAAAATGGGACGGCCAAATGACAAAAGTCAACAGCAACCCACAGCCTGATGCCAAGCATGTCGGAGAATGCTTCGATGAAAGCCAAGAGTACATCCGGTTAGATGGTTGGAGAGGTTATGCCAAGCCGAAGTATTCAGTTCACTGCGAGCCTGACACCGGTCAATGGGACGACAGCCCGTATCCAAATGCTGAGCGCAACATCAAGGCTAAGGTAGCTGAGTTGAAAGCTAAGGGTATACCGACCAAGGTTGTAACCTTGGAGACATCAAATGTATTTTGTGTAAACCACTTTATTATTGTACCACCTAAATATTTTACAAATGATAACTAAACATGACTTAGAATACCATGGCTATGGTAATCTAGACGAATACTTCGAGCAAATCTGCCAGCACATCGAGGCCAACGAGCACTCGATCGCCCGGGAGATGCAGGCTAAATTATCCAAAGGCCAACTGCTAGCCTTCGAGCAGTTTCTAGACGAGGCATATCACTATGAACTAATGGATGAGTTATGACAGCACTAGATTTATTTGTAAGACAGTTAAAGCAACAAGGAATTGATGTTCCTGTAGAGCTTTACAACGAGATGAGAGATGTTGAGAAAAAGCAACACCTCAGAACATTTCAAGGTGGTTGGTGGGCAAACAATGCAGACCAATCAGAATTTGATGACTTCTACTCAGAGAATATCGCTCATGATAAGCCCTGAGGAAATGGCATTAAAGATTCGCAAGAAGTTTGCGAGTAAAGATAGAGACAGTCGTTACGGCAACTTGGGTCTTGAGTTCACAATCATCTTTCTTCGTGAGCAATCAAAAGACAAAAGACCCAAGGCCGTTCGTGACGAGTATTGGTTTAACGTAACAAAACATTTATTATGACACCAAAAGAAAAAGCAACCGAGTTATTTGAATACTATTTTTATAAACTACAGTGCCATTTCAGTGCTGTTGGGGATGAGATAGCTAAAGAATGCGCATTGATAGCAGTTGATGAAATCATTAGAGAGTTAACTGAAGAAATAAGCCCTAGCGTCCACGGATTCAGGCATCAGTATTGGATAGAAGTTGAACACGAAATCCAAAAGTTATGACACCCCAACTATTAGAACTAACGACATGGCCTGAGTTATTCGACTACATCTTTGAGTCAAAACTGAACGGCCAAAAGAAGCAGAGCAAAGAGTTATATAAATCGCTATCAGAGCAACGCCAAGTTGAATTCCAGGACTACTTGATCGAGATGTTTGATCAGGAGTTCATGAGCGCTGAGATGCTAGCCCAATCAATTAAATTTTATGCAGATAAGAATAACTGAAAGTTGGCCTGCCGGTAGGACTATCGGTCTGTCAGTATCCCTGAGTTTGGATGACAGGGAGTTGCTCATCCATTTTTTATTACACGGTATAAGTATAAAGCTATGACAAGATACCACATCTGCTATCGCCTGAGTTCAATTCTCTGCTCAGGTGTAACGATAGAAGCTAGGAACGTTAGAGAGGCAATACAAAAATCTAAAATTGAAGAAAATGAAATCATCTATGTCGCCAACCTTGAAGAGGTACATAGTGACTTACGGCAATGGTAAGTCACTAAAGTTATTTGCCACCAATCCAATGAATGCACTTATGTTGGGATTGGTTGTCAGTGATCAAGTTATCACGGACGTAAAGCAAGCTGTTGTTCAAATGAGTATTAACAAAATAAATCCAAATTAAAATGTATGCAATCCTTTTTATTGCATCAATGCTCGGGATGGGTATTGTTGCACGAATCAAAAATGACATCATCAGGGCAGCCATCGGCATCCCGATGGTCGTCGCCATGTTCTGCCTTGGCATGCTGACTTTTGCGTCTGCCATCAGTGCCCAATGGAAGCCTGACCGGGATGACTATGAGGTGTTAAGCGATGGTAACTTTTATACCAAAGCACACGACATGAGTACAGCTTTAGCAATTGCACTCAATACTCTTGAGTACAACGGAGCCAAGATGCACACGTTGAATGTCAATAGAAAAGACATTGACGCCCCATTGTTTAATCATTTTCACCGACCAGGTGAAACCGGTCATGTATACATATGCTATGTAGCTAGAACAAAGACCGGGTATGTCATTTGGTTTAGGTATCTACCTGAAGGTCCTATAGATTTTCAAGAAGAATATGTAATTCTTGGTTATGAAGGCGTGGATTGAAATAACAAAAGAACGAACCCCATGGATTACAAGTGAAGGCGAGTACTTTATTGATATGGGTGTAAAGATAGAGAGGCTCCATGACGGAGCCTTTCGTATCTACAACGTAAACACTGCAAACTTCACAGAAGTAAGCCAAGACCAATACGATATCTTTGAGCGTCATGGCTTCAAGCCTGGTGCTTATAGGGTAATGATGGATCATCTAGTTGATGAGGTTCGTAAGTCAAAATATAATCTTGACAAACGAAAAAAAATTATTGCAAATTACTTGCAATTCAAAAAGAAATATATTAGTTTTGTTCAAATTTAATTAACAATATGTCGCACTGGAGAAATTTAATGAAAGACAATAAGTACCTAGGTAGTTGGGACTTAGAAGTAAACGGCAAGTATGAGCCGAGGGTAGTAACAATCGAGAGAATTTATCAAGACGTAATGGTCGGTGAGATGGGTAAGGAGGACAAGGTGTTTGTCAAGCTTGCTGAGTTTCAGAAGAGCATGGTAGCCAACCGAACTAACTTTAAGAGGCTTGAGACATTCTTTGGGTCATTTGATTTCAACGAATACATCGGCAAGCAGATTGTCTTGGGTGTTGAAAAGGTCAAGAGTCCTCAAGGTATGACTGATGCGTTGCGTTTCAGCACCCGTCCGTTACCAAAGAAAGAGAAGCCAACCATTACACCGGAGCGATTTGCCAAGGCGTTGCAGGCGATCGCTGATGGCAAGACAACGGCTGAGAAACTAATCGCTGACTTCAGTTTAACACCAGAGCAACATGCTGAAGTTACGGGCAAGTAAGTGTGCACCACTATTCAATAGCGGCTCACCAGGACTGACGCCATTGCAGCAAGCCACCCTTGATGGGCTATTAGCTAAGATTCAGTTGACTGATGCTCAGGCTAAGAAGCGCGATGAGTTAGTTGCTAAGCGTGACACCAAGCCTGAGCTAAGTCAGGGTGCTAAGACGTTGATCGAGGAGATCATTGATGAGAAGGTATACCAGTACAAAGATCAGTTTTGGAGCAAAGAGACTGACAAGGGTATTAATGTTGAGGACGAGGCTATTGAGTTGTATAATCGTATCTTCTTCACTAACTATAGTAAGACTGTAGATGGTCACAAGTACGCATACCTCAACACACCGCTCATGCATGGCCATCCTGACATCGTTGACGCTGAGCGACTTAAGGTGCTTGACATAAAGTCATCCTACACCAAGAAGACATTTCCAAAGACTGAGGAGAAGGCAGCTAAAAAGGTCAAGGAGTCAGGGTATGACTGGCAGGTGAAGGCATACCTATGGATGCTACGTCAGATGACCGGGCTTGATTGGCGTGATGGTGAGGTGGCATATATGTTGTGCAACACACCTGAGGAGTTGTTAGGTGAATGGGACGAGCCAAGCTTGCACTACATGGATGACTTAGATGACAACATGCGTGCGACTGTAGTCAAGGTAACCTTGACTGACGATGACATCGCAACGATCGAGCGTTGGTTGAAGGTAGCTAATGATTATGCCAATGATTATGTTAAACTATTAAAAACCAAGAACTTATGAGAGTAAGGCTTTTAACAGACGGTGGTTATGGTTTATATCATCATGAGATGAATCAAATACATAACGCAATTAAAAAAGACCTTGGATATATTATAAACATTGACGGCATCGACATGTATTTCTATGCAGATGAGGTTGAGGTTATTCAAGACCATGTGTACTTTCTAGAAACAGAAGCAGAAGACAAGACTGCCTTAATAAAAATTGTCGTATCAATTATTGCAACAATACTTTGTATTGCTGCTATTATTTATGTAATCTTTTAATATATGTTTAAATACAAAGGCGTTGTCTATAAGGTAGGCAACTTGGAGGTAATCTCCGAAAAATTTAGTAAGCGTGAGTTAGTGTTAACCGATGGCGCTGAGCAGTATCCACAATTTATTTCTTTCACGTTTGTGAAGGACAAGTGCGCGTTACTTGACAGCGTTGGCTCAGGCCAAGAGGTTGAGGTGTCGTTCAGTTTGAAAGGACGTGAGTGGACTAGCCCACAGGGTGATGTCAAGTACTTCAACACTGTTGAGGGGTTTGCTATCAGTGGTAATACTGCTTTTGCTCCTGGTGTAGTGCCTAGCGCTCCGGGATCAGGGCACACTGACGACGATTTACCATTTTAATTTCTGACCCACTAGTCTGGGAGAGTTGTTTGTTTGGTTCAATGGGTGTAGGCTAGTGCACCCATTTTTAATCTAATGTAATATGTATTACTCAACATCCACCCACCCAACTGACTCTATTGTTGAGTCTGTAATCAATAAGTATAAGCAGAGATCAATTATTGGTATTAAAAAGTATGGCGTAACAATGGACCGCAATGATTTGTCGGACGTTGATTGGCTGACGCATGCCCAGGAGGAAGCTCAAGATTTGACTTTATATCTAGAAAAGATGATTGTGAGAAGAAGAGCTGAGGGCCAATTGCTTGATCAGTACCATGCGTGGTACATGCAACAAATGAGAGATAGGGGCACCATTCATTTTGAAGACATGGAGGCCAAGATTGCACAACTAAAACAAGGGTTATTATGACTGTAACAATTATAATTTCAGCTTGGGTTATAGCAGTGCCATTATGGGCCATCAATAAAACCTTACAAAAACAAATTGAAACCTTTAAACAACAAGAACAATGAAAACAAAACAAGAAAGTAACTATAGTGATGTCAAAGAGGATTTATCACTAAAAGCATTAGGGTTATTTTTTCTAATTGGAATAATAACCACATTAGTTATTTCATTAGTATTATTTAACATTTAAACAACAAGAACAATGACACCAAAAGAGAAAGCACAAGAGTTAGTAGACAAGTTTAACTATGAGTCAAAGCACTATTTAATGTTAGATGCCAAGCAATGCGCATTGATTGCAGTTGATGAGATAATAAAAGAATGTTGCAAAAGTTCTGAAAAAAAAGATGCAAAATATCAAGATGAACGGATAAATTATTGGCAACAAGTAAAACACGAAATAAACAACCTTTAAACAACAAGAACAATGAAAGAAGACCAAAAAAGTTGGGAACAATTTAATAAAGTAGATGAGTCTACTTTAGCAATGTCAGCAATGTATACTGCAGTTGAATCCAAGTTAAAACCAAGAGGTACAAACCTAACACCTCCAAAAAAGAAACGTAAAAAGAAATAACTAAACAACAATAAAATGAAAACAGCAGTAGAATGGTTAGTTGATGCCCTTAATAAAGAAATGGGATTAATATCTTTTGTTCCAAATGCAGATGAAGAATATAAGAAAGAATTATTTAATATTATTCAACAAGCCAAAGAAATGGAGAAGGAGCAAATGAAAGATGCTTACAAAGCAGATTTGCATCCGTGTTCTGATGACGATGCAGAACAATACTACAACGAAACCTTTAAACAAGAACAATAGGGGTGCGTCTATGTTACCGCACAATTTAAAATCTATATATTATGGAAAAACAGTTAACAGCAGTAGAATGGTTGCACGAGCAATTTAAAGCAGGATTCAATTACAATATTGAGGAAGGCTATGAGAAGCGAAGAGATGAACTATTTGAAGAAGCCAAAGAAATTGAACACGCTCAACTTCAAATGTTAAAAACTCAAACGCATCAATCAACAAAAAAAGAAGCACAAAGACTTGTTAGCAAGTATGGTAAAATAGCACCAGAAGTAGTTAACGAGATTATTAATTGTGAATGTCTACATTATCCAGAAGACAGATTGTTTTGGAAGTCAGTTAAAAAAGAACTTGAATTAATGTAGTAATTAAATAGGAGGGTGGTTAGTTCTGCCCTCCTTTTAAACCAAGAACAATGATTAAATTTTATATTGTAATAACATTAGCAATAGTACAATTTATTGTGTGTAGTTCATTAATTCTTTTTTATAGAAAGAGTAAAGAACCAAAACACGAAGGAATAGTATTTGGTTCTGTATTTGGAGTAGGGCTATCTTTTGCTTATGTGATAGAAGCATTTGCTAACCTTTAAACAAGAACAATGAAAACAGCAGTAGAATGGTTATTAGAAAACTTAATATCTGAACCTTATTCAGAACAGGACTTCAAGTATAATTCAGAATGCTGGGATAAAGCATTAGAAATGGAGAAAGAGCAGATGATTGACCACATTTCTTTTGGCGCTGGGCTTAAAAAATCAATGGAGGAAATAGTTTATGAAAAGATAAAGAATGGCTTCGAAGAACTTGTTAAGCAAGGTAAATTAAAAAACTATACGAATTATAAATCAGAATAAGATGAAAAATTATGAACGAGTCCTGCATTTATTGGCAGGAATAGCAATTGGTTATTTAATATTTGGAATATGCTATACAAGATAAGAAAATGGATTGAAAGAGACGGTCTGGATGGACCCAGTCAGCGCATTGACTTAGTGTACAAACGGAGTTATCTATTTAGTATACTTAGAGAAAACATGACGCTACAAGAGATAGGTAACTTATTTAATAGGCATCACTCTGTTGTAATTCATGGTCTTAAGCAGCATAAGAAAATGATGTCTGAGACATACGAGTATAATGGTATGGAGATCAAGGGTAACCTTGCTTATTTGTCAGTGATTAATGAATATAAAAAAGAATATGATAACCTACTTTCAAACGGTGACGAACACCAGCAAGCCGTTTTATGTGTCAATAGAGACAGCTCTTCAGAGAATCAGGGAGGGAAAATCGCAGCAGATAGTGGAGCAGGTGAGAGCCCTTACTCAAAAGGATGCGCGCAATGAGAAGAAGAAATTACTCCCGGCTATATGCTTTAGCGGTAAGTTTGAGAAACGTGCAGACACTGCCTGCATAGAGCACAGCGGCATCATCTGCTTGGACTTTGATGGGTTTGACAGTGATAAAGAGTTAGAGGACTTTAAGTTTGATTTGATGCTTGATAGGTTTACCCTATCAACCTTCCTATCCCCATCAGGAGATGGTCTCAAGGTGTTGGTCAGAATACCAAAAGACATTGAGAACCATAAGTATTACTTCAAGGGGTTAGAGAAGTACTACAACCGCAAGGAGTTTGACACTACTAGTCAAAACCTCAGCCGAGTATGCTATGAGAGTTATGATCCTGAGCTTTATTACAACCAAGATGCTGAGCTGTTTACTGACATGGTTAAGCCGACGGTTACGCAACAACGTGTTGCGCAAACAACAACCATCCGACTAAACGATTACAACGAGATAGCTAGACGATTACTCACATGGTGGGGTAAGAACTATGGCATGGTTCCAGGACAGCGTAATAATAACCTATATGTTTTAGCAATTGCACTAAAGGAGTATGGCATCGATAAGACCATGGCTCACTCTATCATGAACGATCAAGACCAAGGTGGTGAGATGGCGTCAGAGATAGTGACGATTGTTAACAGCGCATACAAGGACATGTCGACGTTTGGCACTAAGTTTTACGATGAAATTGAGAACGTAAAGAACGAGCTAAAGAGAGGTGTTCCAGCTGAACAGGTCGCTCAGAAGTATCAGATTGATGAGCTGCCTGAGATCACTGAGTTCTGGACTAAGTCAAGCAAGGGTAAGGTTGAGGTGGTGCCGCATCTATTTAGACTCTTTCTAAATAAGAACGGATTCTTCAAGTACTATCCACCAGGATCAAGAACGTTTGTGTTTGTAAGGGTGATCGATAACTTGATGAGTGATGTCACTGACGACGTGATTAAAGACTTTGTGTTAGACTATCTCATGGAGATAAATGATATGATGGTCTACAATTATTTTGCCATGAACACTAAGTTTTTCCAGGAGACATTCTTAAACTTCGTGCCTAAGATTGACGCTGTGTTCAAAGAGGATACAATTGACAGCGCTTATTTGTACTACTTAAACTGTGCTGTGCATGTAACAAAGGATGGCGTCAGCGTTATTGACTACAAAGATTTGGGAGGACATGTGTGGGAGATGCAGCGCATCAATCGTGATTTTGTGTTCAGAGATGATATCGGAGATAACGAATTTGAGACGTTTGTAAAGAACATATCAGGTGACGACGACTCTCGCAAGAAGTCTATGGAATCAACGTTAGGCTACATGATGCACAGCTATAAGCCAGCGAGCTACTGCCCGGCTGTCATATTAAACGATGAGGTCATTAGTTCTAATCCTGAGGGTGGTACTGGTAAGGGTATCTTTGTCAACTCGATCAACCACATGAAGAAGATGGTGAAGATTGATGGTAAGGGATTTAGCTTCCAGAAGTCTTTCCCATACCAACGTGTTCAGGTTGACACTCAAGTGTTGGTGTTTGATGACGTGTCAAAGGGGTTTGCGTTTGAGAACTTATTCTCAGTGATCACCGAGGGTATCACATTAGAGAAGAAGAACAAGGACGAGATTCACATTCCATTTGAGCGCTCACCAAAGATATTCATCACGACGAACTATGCAATCAAGGGAGCAGGTAACTCATTCGAGAGACGTAAGTGGGACCTTGAGTTTAGGCAGTACTATACCAAGGACAGAACGCCTGAGGATGAGTTTGGTCATATGCTATACAGCGGATGGGACGATAATGAGTGGATAAAGTTCGATAACTACATGATCCGAAACCTTCAGTTGTATCTGAAGAGAGGATTAGTTGAGACTGAATTCAAGAACTTAAAGGTCCGTAAGTTAATAGCTGAGACATCGCCAGAGTTCTGGGAATGGGCAACAGCCAAGGACAACATGGACACCAAGCCAAACGCCAAGTCGGTAGGCCAGGACATGCTGAACAGATTTGTTGCTGACTACCCTGACTACGATAGGTATGGTAGGTATAAACTGTCAAACGCTAAGTTCTACCATTGGCTTGATGCATATGGTGAGTATGCGTTCGGTCAGAAGCCAAGGGCATACAAAGGTATGAACGGCAAGGAGATACATTTTATTGTTAAACACCCAACACAAGGAAAGTTATGTTAGAAGAAATTTTAGAGTACTACCCAGATGAGACCTTCTTAAAGGCTGATGGGTTTGATGACGCTGTCATTGGCGTTGAAGTAGCTGAGCCTATGCGATTAATATATTCAGTTAAAAAAGTAATTGAGATATTGATCACTGAGGATGAGATGTCTATGGAAGATGCTCTTGAGCATTTTGAGTTTAATATTCGCGGAAGCTATGTAGGTGAGCAAACACCTATCTGGTGCGATGATATGTATATGGTATGAATATCGCGCAGGTAATCCTAAAGAAGCGCTTCGAAGCAATAGTAGAGGTAGCTGACAAACCAAGAGGTAAGAAGATTGATTTTGAACTTTCTGCTATGATGCTGTCATACATCTCAGCATTGAGATTCCTTAGTGGTGAAAACGATACACTGTATTACGATTCATATTATTCTGTGATGGCATTACGTCGTGAGTTATCGTCTGTTAAGAACTCAGAAGAGCTCACTAATGAACTTAGTGAGGCAATCAAAAAACTAAAGGATGAAAGTAATTTTTAGTATATTTGCATTGAGCGTGCAGGCTTTTAAATAAAACATTTGAACCTTATTGGGGAGTAGTGCTGCACCACGAAACCCAGTAAGGTTTTTTTATTAAGTGCAGTTAATATGGAAGAATGGGTAAAAGTCATCGGATACGAAGACTACATGGTATCAAATACCGGCAAATTAAAACGAAAAGAAAGAATTCTAAAACCTGACTACAACAAGGGTTATTTTAGATATACTCTCTGCAAAAACAATCAAACAAAAAGATTTTTAGCTCACAGGTTAGTAGCTATTTGCTTTATACCAAATCCAAACAATAAGAAATTTGTTAATCACATTGATGGTAATAAGTTAAATAATCATGTCATGAATCTAGAATGGTGTACATCTTCTGAGAATGAAGTTCATTCTTATAAAGTACTAAATAAGATAAATAACAATAGAAAGCTTAATGATGATGCATTAAAAGATATTAAGTTAAATGTAATTAAAGGTCTTAATACACACGTTTATATGTCTAAGTATAATGTAAGTAGAAAGACTATTCTAAATGTAATAAACAGTAGAACATATGTTTGAATTAAGAAGCTATCAAGTAGATATAGCTGCAAAGGGATTGAATATCCTAAAGAAGCATAAGATACTATACTTAGCTATGGAGGTTCGTTGTGGTAAAACAGCTACATCTTTAGAAATAGCTAAACAATTTGAAGCTAAGAAAGTATTATTCTTAACTAAAAAGAAAGCTATAAGTTCTATATTGAGTGATTATAAGAACTTCGGTTATACATTCCACATTGATGTCATTAATGATGAGTCGATGCATAAGATACCATCTAACGACTACGACCTAGTAATACATGATGAGCATCACAGGTTTGGGGCGTTTCCTAAGCCAGGGTTGTACACCAAGATGTACAAGAAAATGTTTGGTCATCTGCCAATGATATTCCTATCAGGTACACCATGCCCTGAGTCATACTCACAGATGTACCATCAGTTCTGGGTAAGCGACTACTCACCATTCCGTGATTACAAGAACTTCTACCGATGGGCCGATGACTATGTCACTAAGTTTGACCGGGTGATCAATGGCTTTAAAGTTACTGAGTACTCGAATGGAAAAGAGATCGACATCATGACTAAAGTTGCCTACCTGATGATCAGTCATACGCAACAGCAGTCAGGGTTCGAGACATCAATCGAGGAGGAAGTTCTTTATGTCGACATGTCAGAGAAGACGAAGATGATTGTGAAGAAGTTAGAGAGGGACCTTGTTGTCGAGGGGAAGGAAGAAGTTATTTTGGCCGACACACCCGTCAAGCTTATGCAGAAGGTACACCAGCTGTGCAGTGGCACTGTGAAGTTTGAGAGTGGTAACAGCATGGTGATTGACACCACTAAGGCTGAATTCATAAAATCGCGATTCGCGAATCATAGAATTGGCATCTTCTACAAGTTTAAGGCTGAATTGAAAGCCTTGAAGCAAGTGTATGGTGATCAGTTGACTGAGAGTTTGGAAGACTTTGATACAGGTCAGTATAAAGTAATTGCACTTCAGATCGTATCTGGACGTGAGGGAATATCGCTAAAGAATGCTGACTATGTGGTGTTCTACAACATTGACTTCAGCGCTACATCGTACTGGCAAGCGCGTGACCGGATGACTACAATGGATCGTAAGTTCAATAAAGTCTACTGGATATTCAGCGCAGGAGGTATTGAGGATAAGATATACAAAGCGGTCAAAAGCAAAAAGAGCTATACGTTAAACATTTTTAAGAAGGATTATGAACAGACTAGAGAAGATAAATGAATTAATTGAGAAGTATGGGTTAAAGCATGTAACCAGAAGAAGAGATGTATTATTTAAAAGATACTTCATTTATAATGAACTAAGAGTATATGGTTTAAGTCTTACGATGATAGGTGAAATTTTCGGAAAAAATCATGCAACTATTCTTCATGGGCTTAGAGTTCATAAAGACATGCTGAGTTATCGTGATGCAGATTATGCATCAGAAACAGCCTGTATTCAAGCTGATTTAGAAGGTCTTGAATTTGCATGGATTAGTTCTCCATTTAAGCGAGATAGATACTATGATCTTAAAGAAGACATACTAGAAGCTAAAAATTATAACACATTTAAGAGAATTCAAAGGCGCGTAAAGATGGGATTTTACGAAAAAAACTCTACATTTGTAGGTGACCGAGCAGCAAATACAGTCGAAACTGATCAAAAAACTGGAGAAGGAGGGCTATTATGTTCTGAAGTTATCAGTAACCAACAAGCCGGGAATTCCTGATCTAATCGCTATACCAAAAGATTCAGATGTTAAATTTATAGAAGTGAAACGTCCAGGGCATAAGCCGAGACCTCTGCAGGTTTATAGAATTAAGGAGCTACAGAACCACGGAATCTCGGCAACCTGGTATAATGGTGAGTATTATGATATCGAATGAAAAGAAATTAGCTGCTTTAATTGGCGTCCTTCCGGTTATGATGGACTTCATGGAAGACATAAAAGACAACTATCCAAAAGTATATGACAAAAGGATAAAGAAGTCAGGCAATGATTTTATTGAAGCTGTTGAAAAGTCAATCAACCAATTATACAAGAAGATGGATCATGAGCATGACAAAGATGTTCATGAGTTCTACTATGAGCTTGTTAACATGGGTAACTATTTTAGGCAATGGTTGGAAGATTTATAAAGTTTACGATCATCTGGATCAGCCAAAATTTAGCCATTCCTTTTTGGGTGGTCGGCCACGTTCATTTGAGTTTGAATGTTTATAAGGACATACATGAGATACTCATGTCTTTCGGAATGAACATCATAGTAGCAATAGGATTTTATTTAGATTTTAAGAGGGGAGTTTAGTTTATTATTAACCTTTTAAAAAGGCAGATTTAGATTAAATCAGGTCTCCCCTCTTTTTATAATTGTCCAGTATATTGTCGAAAAAACTGGACATTAATGCTTTATATGACCACTTATGTATAAAAAATCCAATAATTTATACATAAGGTTATAGACTGATGAAATAGGAATTATTTAAGCCTATAGCCTGAAAAAATAGAAACCTTTAAATCATAATAAGATGACATCATTAGAAAGTATAGGGGGTGATTTTTGCCACATAAATTAAATAGAAATGACAAAAGACGAGAAGATAGTTAAGGATTTAATAGATGAGATGTTTCGCATTGCAGGTTATGACGTGAAGTATGAAGATATCAAAGACCGAGAGGATGCATGGTATACTGATTGGACTATGACAGAGCAACAATACGACCAATGGATAGAATTTGGATCTGAATATATTAGAAAGAATAAGAGATTGAGAAAAGAAAAAGCAAAACACGCTATGGCTTGGTTTGCTTTAAATTACGGATTAAAGTTTAGTGACTTATGAAGCCAGGAGTATACGTCGCCAATATAACTATAAAAGCCATTCCTTTAAAACACGGTACTAGATTAGCACCTGTTAATAAAGTGCTTGAGAAATGGTCAGTTGGTCTTAAAGAAGATGGATCTGTTGTTGATGATTATTTTATAGCTAAGACAATTAAACGTGAGAATATTAATAAATATCTGATAACTTATCAAATAGAACCTATAAAATATTTATCAACATTCAATTACATTGTCTAATTTATTTGTACATTAGCTTGCGTAATGCAGAACGTCAACTATGTAAATTCAGTTATGCTCGAAATTAATGAGCTATCTGATAACATCTATGAGCAACTCATGGACGAGGATTACGACGCTCTGATCCCAACCATTCAAAATCTAATTATGGTCCTACGGGATCTTCACAAATCCCATTACGATGAAACAGTACATGGACAGAATTCTCGAACTACTAAATTCGGGAA
>JACCDX010424857.1_pt1 | contig 13988 bp, 10 predicted proteins | sample 7449681 | NCBI WGS metagenome assembly JACCDX01 (sample SAMN15323450, study PRJNA562643) | freshwater metagenome | isolation source: river surface water | place: USA:Blue River Watershed | collected 2017-08-18
CGTTCTTCCGGATCACATCACCCACCCGCTTGAACCCCTCCTGGGTACGGGTGGCCAATTGCTCCGGCGTCGAGGCCGAGGGCTCGAAACCCATACCGATCAGGCGCTCCTGAATGCGGGGCGTTGCGATCACACGGGCGGCCTCTGCGTTGAGCCGGTCCACGACCGCCCGGGGAGTGCCCTTGGGCGCGTAGAGCCCAAGCCACGTTGTGAAGGTGAAGTTGCGAATGCCCGCCTCTTGGATGGTCGGCACGTCGGGCAGGAGCGGCGATCGCTTGGACCCCAGGACCGCCAAGGCGCGCAGGCGGCCCTCCTTGATGAAGGGCAGTGCCACTGCAGTTCCGGAGAACATCAGCTGCACCTGCCCTGACACGACGTCCGTGGTGGCCTGTGTGGCTCCACGGTACGGGATGTGCGTGATCGAGGTGCCAGTGGCTGCCTTGAAAAGCTCCATCACGATATGGTGCGGACTGCCATTGCCACCGGAGGCGTAGTCGACACGGCCCGGGCGGGACTTGGCCAGCGCCACCAGCTCCTGGACGCTGCTGGCGGGGACCTTGGGGTTCACCACCAGCACCCAGCCGATGTCGGCCAACAGGCTGATCGGCTCAAAGTCGGTAACCGGATCGAACTTGGCGTTGCCAAGCAGGTTGGGCGCGTAGTTCACGACGCTGTCACTGAAACCCCCGAGGGTGTAGCCGTCGGGAGCAGACTTGGCCACGCGCTCGGCGCCGATGAGGCCGGCTGCGCCGGCCTGGTTCTCGACGGCGATGGGCTGCCCCATGTTTTCAGCCATCTGCTGGGCCACTACGCGCACGAGCACGTCACCCGCGCTGCCTGCCGCCAGGGGAAGCACCAGCTGGATCGGCTTGGCCGGGTAGGACTGCGCATGGACCGCGGCCGAGGCACAGGCGACCAGCGCGACGAGGCAATGCTTGAACAACGGCATCTTCAGGCTCCTTCAACAATTGCAATCTCGGCCACGCCTGCTCCAGACCTTCGGAACTCAGCGGCCTCCTGGTACTCCCTGGATTCAAAACACGCCACGCCGGCCTCCAGCGTGGGGAATTCGACGACCACGAAACGGCCGAACTGGTCATCACCCTCCAGCACCTGAAAGCGGCCGCCACGCGCCAGAATCCGCCCGCCGTGGGCGGCGAGGATGGCCGGTACCCGGTCGGTGTAACGGCGGTAGGCATCGGGGTCATCGACGCGGGCGCGGGCGATCCAGTAGGCAGCCATATCGGGCCACTCCTCAAAGGGCGAGGCCTGCGGCCAGAGGCCGAAGCTCCCGCTTGAGGACCTTGCCGTAATTGTTCTTGGGAAGATCCTCAACGAAAAGATAATCCTTCGGGCGCTTGAAACGGGCGATGTGCTGAAGGCACAGCGCATCGAGGTCGGCATCGGTGACAGCGGCTCCGGAGGCCCTCACCACGACGGCTACCACCGCCTCGCCCCACTCGTCGTCCGGCCGCCCGACCACGGCCACCTCGCGCACACCCGGGTGCAGCAGCAGCACCTCCTCCACCTCGCGCGGATAGATGTTGGACCCGCCGGAGATGATGACGTCCTTGTGGCGATCCATGAGGGTGAGGAAGCCTTCGCCATCGAACGCTCCGACGTCACCGGTATGCAGCCAGCCCTGGCGCAGAGCGTCGGCGCTGGCCTGAGGATTGTTCCAATAGCCCCGCATGACCACGTCACCCGAGACGACGACCTCTCCGGGCTCGCCAGGCACAACAGGCCGGCCGAGTGCGTCCACCACCCGCACGGTGACCGGCGACTGCGCGTATCCGACCGAAGCCAGCCGGGAGAGGTCGTCGCGCCGATGCGCGTCGATGATGACATCGCGGGGCAGTGCCGTGATGGTCATGGGGCACTCGCCCTGGCCGTAGATCTGCACGAAGCGGGGACCCATCACGTCGAGGGCACGGCGAATGTCTGCCAGGTACATGGGACCACCACCGTACACCAGGGTCTTGAATCCTTCGCAGGATGCCCCGGACCGCTCCGCATGATCCACCAGGCGCCGGATCATGGTGGGAGCCGCGAAGCTGCTCACGCGCCCCAGTGATGCGGCCAGGGCAAAGAGCTCCGCCGGATCAAAGGCACCCGACTCTGGCACCACATGCCGGGCGCCCACCAGCACGTGAATGAAGTTGTACATACCCGCGCCGTGGGACATCGGCGCGGCATAGACCATGGCATCGGCGGCCTCGGCTGAATCGACATCGCAGTGGTAGGCCATGGTCATCGCCAGCAGGTTGCGATGGGTCTGCATGGCGCCCTTGGGCCGACCGGTGGTGCCGGACGTGTAGAAGATCCATGCAATGTCATCCGGTGCGACGTCCACCGGCTCCTCAAGCGCAGGCCCCTGCAGCAGGCGCTCATAGTCCGGCCCGCCCGCGATGATCGTGGGCGGCAAGGCCACTGCGCCAGCCCCTGCATGGAGCAGGTCCGCCAAGGCTTCGTTTGCCATCAGGAGGGCGGCGCCACTGTCGGTCAGGCAGTGAGCGACCTCCGACGGGTGCAGCTTGGCGTTGATCGGGACCACGATCAGGCCGGCCGCCCAGGCCCCATACAGGATCTCCAGGTACTCGGTGGCATTGGCCATCAACAGGGCAACCCGGTCCCCGCGCCGAAGGCCTAGGCGTCCGCCCAGGGCATGCGCCAAGGCGAAGGAACGCGCGGCGAACTGGGCATAGCTGGCGACCAGGCGGCTACCCCGGAACAGGGCTGGCGCCTGAGGGCTGCGCTGGGCGCGCCGATGCAGCAAGTGGGCCAGGTTCACGCGCGCCTCCGCCGCTCAGGCCTTCACTGCCGGACGAGGAGCGGGTGCCGAGTTGCGCCCGGACTGCGCGATTGCGGCGTTGACCCTCGGCATGACCTGTTCCGCCATGAGTTGCATGGAACGCCTGGCCAGGGCCGGATCCACCCAGTCGAGGCCTGCGTAAACCAACTCGCCGAAGTCGCCGATCTGCTCACGCAGCGCCAGGATGCGGTCGACGACCTCGTTGACGGTACCCGTGATGCAAAGCTGGCCCATGATCGAGTCCAGGGTGACCTCGTCATCGGGCTGCTCACGGGTGGCCTTGAACACCTCGTGACGGCCGGCCTTCTTGAGCTTGGTGTAGATCTGGCTGTAATAGAAGCGATAGGGACTGCGCGCGTCGGCACCGCCATAGGCACGCGCGGTGGCGTCGTCGTCCGCGACGAACACCGTGCGGGCTACGCGCCAGTCTGCGGTGTGGGCAGGTTGGCCGACGTTACTCTTGCCTTGGGCGTAGTTGTCCCAGTGGCTGCGCAACCACTTCGAGAGAAGAAAGTTGGCTGACAGCGGATGGAAGTCGCGCTCGCCCATGGCAATGACGCCCTTCGAGAAGGGTGCCACCACCGTGCCGACAATTTCCGGCCGCGGCGACTGCAGGGGCCGGGGCATGGTGCCCATGCCGATCTCGGGGAACATGGTGCTGCGCGTGGTGACCTTGAAGCGGTTACCCGGCAGGTCGATGTCATAGGGCGCCTGCCGCTTCCAGATTTCGAGGATGACGTCGATCGCCTCAGCGAAGATTCGGTTCCGGTCCTCTTCGAGAATGCCCAGGGCTTCGGCGTCAGACACCAGGGCGCCAGGGCTGATCCCGAAGATAAAGCGTCCCTTGGACAGGTGATCGAACATGGCAGCGTGCGCCGCCACCAGCACCGGGTGGAGGTGCGACAGGTTGGTCGTACCCGTCCCGAGCTTGATGTCCTTGGTTTCGGTGATCAGCGTCGCCAGGAACAGGAGCGAATTGGTGATGTTCTCGGCCTGGTCCGTCAGGTGCTCGCCGATGAAGACATCATGGAACCCCAGCTTGTCAGCAAGGATGACGGCCTGCCGGTCCTCCTGCAGCGTCTCGGTGGTATCGCGATGCAGGGGGTGCACCGGCATCATGAACATTCCCAGCTTCATTGCTGCTCCCGGTTAAATGTGGATTGGAGGGGCCGGCCCGCCAGGTACCGCCCGTTGCCAAAGATCAGGGGCGCCAGGTCGGTGCGCCCGAAGCGTTCGACCCGGCCGACGTAGATCGTGTGGTCGCCGCCGGGATAGCGCTGGTAGACACTGCACTCGAAGCGAGCAGCGCAACCCGGGAGCAAAGGTACCCCGCCGATGCCGGTGTCGACGGACAGGCCCGCGAACTTGTCCTCCCCCGCGCGCGAGAACCGGGCGGACAGGTCGGACTGGTCCTCCGCCAGCACATTCACTGCGAAGTGCCCAACCTGCTGAAACACGCCGTGGCTTGGCGCGATCACGGCCTGACTCCACAGGACCAGCGGAGGATCCAGCGAGACAGAGGCGAAGGAGTTCACCGTCAGTCCGTGGCGGCGGCCCTGAAGGTCGCAGGCGGTGACCACTGTCACGCCAGTGGCAAATGCGCCCAGCGCACGGCGCAGCGCCTTCGGGTCTGCGGCCTCTACAAGGTCGCCCAGAGGAACAGTCGGTTCGGTCGCCTGCATCAATGCTCCGTTCGGATGTCCAGCGCCACCAGTACCCTTGACACCATGTTGTAGCCTGCGGCCAGCACGGTCAGCTCCAGCAGGTCGCGATCATCGAATTCGGCGCGAACGCGATCGAATACCGCAGGAGGCACCTGCACATGCCGGGTGATGGCATCGGTGAATGCCAAGGCCGCAGCTTCACGCACGGAGATGGAGGGTGGCGAGCAACCCTGCCGGATGGCGTTCAGGTCGGTCTCCGAGTAGCCCTCGGCCCGCGCAAACGGCGCGTGCGCCTCGAATTCATACGCGGCTCCGTTGAGCGTCGCGACCCGCAAAATCACCAGCTCGCGCAGGCGACCGGGAATTCGCGTTTGCTGACGGAGCGCAGTGAACAGCTTCAGCCAGCCGAACGCCACCGGTTGACTGTGCAGAAGCACTTTGTACAGGAGCAGAAGGCGTCCGCCCCGCTCCTGGCAGATCATCTCGACCAGGGAAGGATCGATACCCGGGACGCTGCCATCGAGCGCAGGCAATAGCGGGCTGGGCCTGTCCACGCCATCGCCCTGCGACTGGCGCCGGGCGAAAGCGAGCCAGGCGGCCACGAATGCGTCCGGCTGTTCGATGCAGGGCATGTGCGCTGCGTCTTCCACCACCACGAGCTCGGCGCAGTTGAGGCGCCGCGCCAGACCCTCGGCCCCCTCCAGCGGCCAGGCCGGGTCGTGCCTGCCGTGGATCACCAGGGCCGGGAGCCGTACCGTCTCGGGCAGGTGGTCAATGTCCATGTCACCGATCGCGGTCGCGCAGGCTGCATAGCCGGCCGGTGTCGTGGACAGCAGCATGGTCCGCGTCCTCTCCACCTTGGCGGGCTGTTGCCTGCGGAAGTCGGCCGTCAGCCAGCGCTCCAGGGTCGCGTCGGCGATGGCGGCCATGCCACCCGATGTGGCCTGCTTGGCACGCTGGGCCCAGGTGACGCGCGCGGCGTCACTGAGCTGGCAACCAGTGTTGCTGAGAGTGACCGACGCCAGGCGGAACGTGTCAGTGGCCACCATTCGCAGGGCCACCATACCTCCAAGCGAGATACCGATCAGATGCACCCTGTCCAGATTGAGCCGCTCCAGGAGGTCCAGCGCGTCCTCGGCCAGCGCCTGTAGCGTGCAGGGCCCCATCGGCGCGCTCGACCCGCCATGGCCGCGCATGTCGTAGCGCAGCACCTGCCAGGCACCCTCCAGCCGCTCAGCCACCGGGTCCCAGAGGCTGAGGTCGGCCATGATGCTATTGAGGAGGAGCACCACCGGCGCCCCTGCCGGGCCGGAGAGCTTGAAGCGGACCCGGCCTCCCTTGCCCTCCAGCGTACCGTCGAGTCCCGCCATGCTAATCGGCCTTGATGCCGCGCTCGCGCACGATCTTGGCGGTATTGGTGTACTCGGTCCGCAGGCGAGCGGCCAGCTGCTCCGGCGTGTCGGCGGCAACCTCCAGGCCAATGGCCTCGAATCGCGCGCGGAACTCCGGGTCCGAGACAACCCGGCGCACGGCACCGTTGAGGGCGGCCACGACATCGGGCGGGGTACCAGCCGGCGCGAAAAAGGCTGTCCACGGCTCATAGGTGTAGTCGGCAATACCGAGCTCCCTGACCGTGGGGAGGTCCGGCAGCAGGTTGGTGCGTGCCACACCGGTGGCTGCGAGCGCGCGCAGCTTGCCGCTTCGGATGTAGGGCAGCACCGTACTCAGTCCCTGCAGGCCGGAGTCCACCCGGCCACCCACGGCGTCCATGGTGGCCTGGACCGAGCCCCGGTAGGGAATGTGGACGACCGAGATCCCGGTCAAGGACTTGAAAATTTCCATGCCGATGTGCTGGGCACTGCCCATGCCGCCGGAGGCATAGGTCAACCCGCCCGGCCGTGCCTTGGCGGCTGCGATGAAGTCCTTGAGCGATTGGGCGGGCAGGTCGGGGCGGACGAAGAAGACGCTCGGGATGGTTGCCACGGTGGCGACCGGGACGAAGTCCTTGAGCGGATCAAAACCCGCGTTCTTGTCCAGGATCGGCCCCGCGGTGACCGTGGCGCTGCTCAGGGCGAAAAGCGCATATCCGTCGGCCGGCGCCCGCAACGCACGCTGCGCGGCCAACTGCCCGCCGGCGCCGGGCAGGTTCTCCACGGTGATGGGCTGCCTGAGCAGCGCCGACAGGCGCTCCGTGACCCCACGCACGCCCACATCGGAGCCCGTTCCCGCCTGGAGGCCCACCAGCATCGAGATGGGTTTGGCTGGATACGCCGATGCCGACTGCGCATGGGCGGCGCCAGTGGAAGCGGCCAGGCCCAGGGCCAGCAATTCGCGCCGGCTGATGCCGGCAGGGGTACGGGTGCGGTGCGTCATGGTCGTTACTCCTCAGCCCGGGTAGGGGCCACGCTGCGACTCGAGCAGGCCCCAGGCCTCCTCGCCAAAACGGACGCGGCACCGCTCATAGAAGCCATTGCGGGCCAGCTTGTCGATGAATGAGGCGGTGTCTGCGACGTTGAACTGGAGCCTGGGTTCCAGCCGTACGCGGGCTTCCTCGTTGGCGCGCGCGATGTCCTGTCGATATCGCTGCACCTGGGTGTCAAATGCGCGCTGGACGATGGCCTGGATTTCCGGCGGCAACGCAGCCCAGGCGGCGGGGTTGGCGCACATCCAGAAGGCGGCGAAGCGGTGATTGGTCACGCTCATGTACTTCTGCACGTCCGCCAGACCATCGATCTCGGTGTACAGGTAGGGTGTCTCCTGGCCATGTGCCTCGCCGCTGGCCAGCTTGTCGCGGATCGCCTGGTAGAAGATCTGCTGGCTGTCGCAGCCCAGCGCCCCGAACAGCTCCGCCTTGTACGGGACCTGGGCAATTCGAAGCTTGAACCCCTCCAGGTCGTCGGCGTTTCGTATCGGGTGGGTGCTGCTGGTGATCTGGTTGAAACCCTGCGGCCAGATCTTGGGGAAGATGACGACGCCGGCCTTTGCGATGAAGCCGCGCAGGTAATCGCCGAATGGACCATCCAGCACGCGGCAGGCCTCATCCTCGGTGCGGTAGGCGAAAGGCAGCCCCTCCATTGCGGCGATGGGTGCGATGGTCGACAGCGGCATGCCGGAAACCGGGTGGAAGGCCACCTCGCCGTTCAGGAGCTTGGCCAGGGCCACCTTGGACGGACCAACCTGCCCCCAAGGGATCACGGAGACGGACAGCTCACCGTTCGTCTCACGGGCCACGCCCTCCCACATCTGCGTGAGGTGGACATGCAGCGGGTTATCAGGGCGCATGTCGTGCGCGCACACGTAGTTGAATCGGGCGGGGTTCGAATTGGCGGGCACCTGTATGTCTCCTTGGTCTGCTCGGATCCTTGAATGGGCGCGATCGTAGGCAAGCAGCCCACACTGTTGGAAATGACTTGTTCTGATGCGCCGCATAGGCTTTGCTGATCCCGGCTTTCGCCCTGTAGGCAGCCCCCTACAATGAGTCGTCCAAGCGGTAGGCCACCGCCGGTCGCCCAACGTCACCTGCCGATTGACCGTACCCCCGAGCACTGAGTCCGACCATGTCCAGCAGCCTGCTTCGAGCCCGACTCTTCGTGGCGGTCTATGAGGAGCGGTCGTTCACGGCCGCTGCCAATCGCGAGTTCTCCACACAGCCCGGCGTCTCGCAACATATCCAGAAGCTCGAGGAGGAACTGGGCGTGCGCCTGTTCCACCGCGAGGCAGGCTCGGTCGCCCCGACGCCTGCGGGCGAGGCCTATTACGCCGCCTGCCAGAAAGTGCTCAGGGCGCATGAAGAGGCGACCCGGGTGGCTCGCGCCTATGGCGGCGGCGTACAGGGCGAGATCGCGGTGGGCGTGACGCCCACCACCGCCTCGGCGCTGCTGGCGCCTACGCTGGCCGCCTTCGTTCGAAAGAGTCCCAATGTGACGGTGCGTGTGGTGGAGGCCTACAGCGCCAGCATCGTCGATCAGGTGGCCAGCGGCACGCTCGATTTCGCCATCGTGCCGGCCGGCGTCGACAACCGCGCGGTCCACACCGCGCTTTTTGCGCGCACCCCCGAAGTGCTTGTGTCGGCGGGGGGCTGCGGCCTCGCGCCCTTCGAGCCTGCGCGGCTGGAAGCCCTCGGACCGCTCAAGCTGATCGTGCCCACGTCCCTGCAATCGCGTCGCAAGCACCTGGACCGCTATCTGCTCGCAAGCAACGCACATATCGAACGCAAGATCGAACTCGACACCATGCTCGGCACGCTGCACCTCGTGGAGCAGGCCGACTGGGTCACCATCCTGCCGGGCATCATGATGATCCAGGAGATCCGCGGCGGAAGCCTGCGGGTCAACCCACTTTCCGAGCCGCCACTGCTCCTGGAGATCTATGAGATCCATCCGGCGCGCAAGGCGCTGTCGGAGGCGGCCACGGCCTTCCTGGAGGCGCTGCGCGCCGAGGCGGCACGGCTGGATCGCGAGCTGGCTGCGTCCCTGGCCTTGCCCGCTCGCTGATGCGGCGCATCAGAAAAGGTGATTGGCGCACAGAGGCGCACTCTCTTAAATTCGCGGCTTTCCCCTGAAGGAGAGAGCCTTGGACACTGGAATGTGGGCCACCTGGTACGACCTGGCACCCGGCGACCGCGACGAATTCATCGACTGGCTGCATGGCAGTTACCTGCCCTATCTGCATTCCTTGCCGGGGCATGCCTGGGTGGCGCACTACCACAACGTCGGGCCCGGGCCGGCCCTGGCCACCTACCACGACATCGCCGGCCATGCGCCAGATGATGAAGGGCTGCCCACTGGCAGCCAGTACGTGGTGCTGGTGGGAGCCGCCAGCCCGCATGTATTCTTCCAACCCCTGTTTCGGGAGCGCGAGGTCCCCGACCAGGAGGCGCAACGCATGCTCGCCCTACGCAAGGGCGTGCGCACTGTCATCTTTTCGGAGGAGGCGCGCGTCAACGGCCCAGCGTACGGCGGCCGGCAGCCTGGCGGGATGCCAGCACCGGCAATTCAATTCGGCACCTACCGCATTCGTACGGCCGAAGAGGAATTGGACCTGGGCTGCTGGTACGCACAACAACGATTCCCGGTGATGTCACGCATGCCTGGGGCGGTGCTTACGCGAAAATTCCTCACCGTCTCGGGCTGGGCCAAGCACGGGATCATGTATGAGTTTGAATCGCTCGAGGCGCGTACTCGCGAGTTCGAAGAGCCTCACGAAGCGAAGGTGGTGGACCCCAAAGAGTGGACGGGCCGGATTGTTCGCACGACGCTGCACACGCCTGGGTCGCCGGTAGTGGGACAGCGGATCTGGCCACCGCTCGCGGCGCGAACTTGAGGTAGCGCGACGGCAGGGCAATGCCTAGCGTTCGGGCGCCCCGAGTCCGAGTGCAGCGCAAGCGCGTTGGCACGATCGAGAGGAACCGGCTGCTCCAATACCTCGAGGATGTCGGGCGTCCGGATAGCAGCCATGATCAATGTGCCGATGAAAGGGTAAGCATACTGAGAAAGCGTGCTCTCTCACTGCTACGCGTGCTTGCCCCTGCGCCAGCCAGCGCGGCGGGTCTGGATGTATCAGTCTGCCGAGTCCTTGAAGGTCCGTATTGCATCAACTGCTGCCTGCAGACCCGATCGCTGTCTACGCACGAAGATTAGGGCAGTGCCTTCACGGATCTTCTGGCGCGCCTCCCGGGCCTTCGCTCAAGCCTCGCTCATTCCGACCCATCATCCAACCCATCAAAGGTTGTGTGACTGCACGCTATTGAATGCTTGCCCGCGGTGCAACATACCTTTGCCTACAAAGGAAAATTCTGTGCCTGAGAGCCGAGGTGGAGATCGTAGGAGTTCGAATTCCGGGGACACCGCTTCCGCCAGACCTCACCCCAGGCCTGATTGACGTCACAGCTCGATCGCCGGCTGATGCTTCTCGACCGGCACGAAGTCCCACTTGCGCGTCATGCACCCCAGCGCCAGGGCCACAGCGCCAAACAGCCCCACCACCCCCACCGCTGGCAGCCATTGGCTGCCCAGCGCGCCGAACGCGCTGGCGCGCATCGCCTTGACGGACCAGGTGAAGGGCAGCCAGGGCCCGACCGCGCGGAAGAAGTCGCTGGTCAGCTCGGTCGGCACCACACCGCCTGCCGAGGACAGCTGGATGATCAGCAGGATCAGCGCGATCGCCTTGCCCATATCACCGAACACCCGTACCAGCAGCAGGATGATCAGCATGAAGGTGATCGAGCTGACCACCATCGCGGCCAGCAGCCCACCCAGGTGAACCGCCTGCAGCCCCAGCAGCAGCTGGCACATGGCCAGGACGCACAGCACCTGCAACAGGTTGATGGAGCCGAGCACCGCCATCTTCCCGGCCACCAGCGAGACACGCGGCGCAGCCTGCATTTCCTCGGGTATGCGGCGCAGGAAGAAGATGAAGGTCGTCATGACCGCGCCGAGCCACAGCGACACCGGCACGAAGTTGGGGATGAAGCCGAGTCCGTTGTTGGCCACGGGCGCATCGATCTGGATGTCCGGCTGCACCGTGCTGGACAAGCCGGTGGGCGTGCCCTCCACCGTCGGGGTCGCGGCGGGCAGGGACGCTGCGAGCGTGTCCAGCCCCAGGAGCACCTGCTGCGTGCCACCTTTGAGCTTGCCCACGCCCGCATCGAGGTCGGCAGCATGGGTGGCCAGCGTGCGCGCCCCACCCGCCAGCTCGTCGAGCCGGGCATCCGTGGGAAAACGTGACGCCAGCATGGAGGCGCCAGCCGCATAGGCGCCAAAGCCATCCGCCATCTGGTTCACGCCGGTGGAGAGCGCGCGCGAGCCAGCGCCGAGGCGGCCCTGGGCCTCAGCCGCGGTGCGCAGGCCGGATTTCAGCTGGGAGGCGCCATCGGCCAGCTGGCCGGCGGCGGAAGCGATTTGCGAGCCGACGATCGGGATGTTGCGGGTCTCGTCACGCAGCTGACCGGCACCGTTGCCCAGCGCGTCGACGCCCTCCTCGAGGCGGGGCCAACCAGCGGCCAGCTCCGCATGGCCCTGCGCCAGCTGCGCCGCGCCGGACTTCAGGGCCGCCAGGTCGGCGGCAACGGGCTTGCGGGCGTCGAGCTGGCGTGCGCCCGCAGCCAGCTGCTTGACGCCCTCGCTCATGGCAGTCACGTTTTCCGAGAGCTTGCGGGCGCCGGCGACCAGCTTGTCCGCGCCGTCTTCGGCCATCGCCGAGCCCGAGGCCAGCTGACCGGTTCCCTGCCGAAGGTGGGCCACGCTCTCGCGCAGCTGCGCCAGGCTGGTGCCCGAGGAACTGACCGCACCGAGTACCACCTCCCAGCGCTTCTCGTTCAGGGTCTCATTGAGCTGGTGACCGAGCTCGGTCGCAAAGCGCTTGGCAAAGGCGGCGCCGGCATAGTCGTTCCCCTCCGAGGTGTAGACGATCAACTTGCCCGCACCTGGCTCGGCCGCGCGCATGGCCGCAGCACTGAACTCCGGCGGTATCACCAGCACGAAGAGGGCCCGGCCCTCGCGCACGGCCTGCCGCGCCGCGTCGGCGTCCTTCATCTCGGAAAAGCCGAAGGTCTGCTTGGCACGCAGCGTGCTGGTCAGATCTGTCCCGAGGGTCACCGCCTGGCCGTTGACCATCGTGCCTTCGTCCAGGTTCACGATCAGCGCCGGCAGCTGCGCGGTGCGCGACGCCGGATCCCAGACGGACTCCAGGTAGATGAAGGCATACAGCGCCGGGATCAGGATGATCCCCAGCAGGCCGATGCGCATCTTCGGGAAGCGGCTGAAAAGTGACAGCTCGAACCGTGCGACACGGATCGATTCGACAAGCCAGTTCATTCAAGTCTTTGATATTCAGTCTGGCAACTGTACCCCGTCTCCCGAGACCCCGCGAATCCGCCGCCTGGTGCCCTGCGCCAGGATGCCGGATTGGCAGGACCGCGCCGGGTTACAACGCCATCCCGACCGCGTAGCCCTCCGCCGTCGCCGACATCGGTTCGCGGGCCCACCGGGCGTCACCGACGCGGTGTACCGGCACACCCAGCGCCTCCAGGGCCGGCAGCAAGTCCAGGTTCGGCTTGCGGGGCGTGGCGTAGGTCAGAAGCACCACATCGTCCAGGTGGCGCAGGGGACCGCCAAAGATGCTGCGATAGGCCAGCCGGCCCTCCTCCTCCATCGACTCGGTCCACACCGGCTCCACCTGGGTGATCACCTCGATATCGCGGTGGACGAAGCGCCGCTGGACACGCTGGCGGACCACCAGCGCCACATCCTGGGCCACCGACTCGCGGGCGCAGAGGATCACTACGCGGGCGAACTTGTCCCGGAGCAGTTCAGCCGCGGCATAGGTGCCCTCGGTCTGGTCCATGTCGAAAATCACCGCCGTGCCGGGCTGCGGCTCGCCAATGGCCAGCACCTCGGGCACGAGCTCGCGCAGGTCCTTGACCCAGCCATCCTCCTGCAGGCGCGCCGGCAGGCACTGGGGCCAGGCCATGGTGGCGCCGGTCGCGAGCACGATGGCATCGGGCCGGATGGCGCGCACAGCCTCGGCATCCGCGGGTGTGCCCAGGCGCAGATCGACGCCGAGCCTTTGAAGCTGCGCCAGCTGGTAGTCGGCAATGCTGGAGAGGGATTCGCTCACGCGCAGCTGCGATTGCAGTTGCGCCTTGCCGCCAACCGAACGGCCGAACACCGTGACGCGGTGCCCGCGCCCCGCGGCTGTCATCGCTGCCTCCAGGCCCGCGATACCGGCACCCACGACGGCCACGTGCTGCGGCCGGCTGGCTGGCGGCAACTGCTCGTCGAGCTCGTTCGGATCGGCCACGCGTGGATTGTTGTCGCAGGCCAGCGGCTTGTCCTGGATGATGGTGCGCCAGCAGGAGTTGCAGGAAACGCAGTAGCGGATGTCGCGCGCCCGGCCCCGGGCCGCCTTGATCGGCCACGCCGGATCGGTGACCAGCGCGCGGGCCAGACCCACCAGCGACGCGTCGCCGCGGGCCAGGATGCCCTCGGCCTCGGCCGGATCGGTGATGCGCCCCAGGCCCATCACCGGTACGCCCGGGGTCGCGGCCTGCAGCCGCCGTATCAGGGGCATGAAGGGCAGGCGCGGATAGCTGTCGTCGGGCAGGTGCATCTCCAGCGTGTGGTGGTGCGTCCCCTGTGCGTAGGCGAGCAGGTCGACCTGCACCTGGGCGACAAGGTGGCGTGCGACCTGCTCGGCGATGTCTGGCGTGACGCCGTCCGCGAGGCCATCGTCGCCCGGGAGCTTGACCGCCAGCAGGAAACCGCTGCCGCAGCGGGCGCGAATGGCCTGGCAGGTCTCGACCAGCAGGCGGGCCCGGCCCGCGGTGTCAACACCGTAGGCGTCCTCGCGCTGGTTGCAGCGCGGCGAGAGGAACTGGTGGAACAGGTGGCCGTGACCGGCCGAGATCTCCACGCCCGAATAGCCGCACCGCTGCAGGCGCGCCGCCGCATCGGCCGCGGCCTCGGCGAAGGCCACCAGCTCGGCCACCGTCATCGCCTCGGGCATGGCGTAGA
>JACCDX011110057.1_pt1 | contig 13987 bp, 6 predicted proteins | sample 7449681 | NCBI WGS metagenome assembly JACCDX01 (sample SAMN15323450, study PRJNA562643) | freshwater metagenome | isolation source: river surface water | place: USA:Blue River Watershed | collected 2017-08-18
ATGTTTCTGGTAACGCTTATCTTTTCGGAAATGTTTTTATTGATAGTTATACACTATATGTTGATAGTAATGCAAATCGTGTTGGTATTTATAATAATAATCCTCAATATACTCTTGATGTAAATGGGGATGCAAACATTGCTGGTAATCTTCGTGTAAATACAAATTTAATTTATACAAATTCTGCAACAAATCGTGTTGGTATTAATACATCTTCACCACAATATTCACTTGATGTGAATGGTAGTGGACGTTTTAGTGGAAATTTAAGTATGAATAATTATTTAATAAACAATGTTTCACAAATAGATGCTACTTTTGTAAATAGTTCAAACATTGGTGGTTATTTAACCGTTGATTCATCAAATAATATTACTTTAGGTGGACAAAATAATATGGGAAATATTTTTATTGGATATGCTTCAAGTCCTAACCAAAATATTTTTATTGGTGCTTCTGGTGATAATATTTATTTAGGTGGTAATGTTACATACATTCAATCAAATATTACTCAAATTACTGACCCAACAATTACACTTAATAAAGGTGGTGTTACATACAATAATTCAGGTATTGAAATTGAAAATAGTAATGTAATTGTTGCTTCTCTTAAGTTAAATAGTGCTGGAAATTGGATACTAAGCGATGCAAATACTGGTGTTTACAATTTACATTCTGTTGGAATGGGTGACTATACAGGAACTGGATTTACATTAAAAGCTGATGTAGCACAAATTACTGGAAATATTAGTAGTGGAAACATTGTTACTGGAAACTCAAATATATCAGGAAATCTTTGGGTTGGTGGTTATCCAACAACTCAACATAGAATGAGAGTAGACGGTAATATACACTTTGGTGTAAATAATAATTACGATATTAATAAATATGGTATAGTAACAGTAACAACAGCAGATGCTGATAATTTAGCAGCAATGGCGTTTGTACGAAAAGATAATTATGTTTGGAGAATGGGTTATAAGAACGATTCTACAAACGACTTCTATATTTACGATGGTTCCCAAGGCGTTAAGTTAACTGCTGGAAATAATCAAAACTGGTCGTCACCTTCTGATATAAGATACAAAAAAGATATTTATGAAATTCAGAGTGCTTTAGAAAAAATTCGCCAAATTCGTGGTGTTTATTATAATTATTTAAGTGATCCAGAAGGTTCAGGACGAAAAGTTGGTGTAATTGCTCAAGAAATGTATGCGGTATTACCAGAAGTAGTAGATGTTCCTGAAAATCCTGAACATCCAATGACGGTAAGATATAGTGAAATTGTAAGTCTTTTAATTAATGGTTTGAAAGAAATGGATGTAAGATTAAGTGTAATTGAAAAGAAATTAGAAAGTATGTAAAAAATAGTACATAAAATTTTATTCTTAATTAAATTTATTAACAAATATTTATTTGTTAACAAATTACAAAAAAATATGATTTATTTAATAAATTTAAGATTTTTCAACTTCTTAAATTTTTTTATATTTCTTATCCATACTTTTTTCTTATTATCCCATGTACCATAATAAAAATCGTGTCCATCTTCAATCTTCCAATCTTTTGGAAAATATGTTCTTGAAGCATACGTTAAATCTACCAAAGAATAAAAATTCTTTTTTCCCAATAAAATAGGGTCAGGATTATCACTACCAACTATCAATGATGAAAATTTTTCAAATGTATCACCTTCTTCTAATGAAAATTCAAATATAGATGGTGAAATACATATATATTTATTATTTCCCATATCTAATAAAATAGAATTCCCAATTGCATATTTTCCATATGGATAATTTACTCCCATTGATTTATCTTTCCCAATAAATATTTTTTTAGCTTTTAATTTTGTAATGAAAATGTCATAAGGTATTTTATCATATTCTTCATAAGAATGGTGTTTGCGACCATCATACTTTTCTCTTTTATAAATAGAAACTTCATTTTTATTATTTATAATAACTTCATATGGAAGACTACCGTTATGAAGAATATAATATTTTTTACCTTTTTTCTCAGCAGACTTATCACTACTTAACTTTACCCAACGTTTTATCTTTTTAGAAGTTTCTTTAATAACCCACATATGCCCATCTTTTCCTTTCATCTGCGTTCCTAATTTTTCAGAGTGAGCACAATATCCTAAGCCTTTAGGACTTGGTTCAGTTCCTTTATAAGATGATTTTGGATCATTTTTACAAATTGGCATTTTCTATATTTATATATTATTTTTTAATAATTTATTTCTAAAATATATATAATTTATTTACATACTTCTTCGAATATGTTTTTTACTTAATAAATGTTTATCAAAGTTATCTTTGCTAAAAATTCCATAATCACAACATTCACAATAATATGTAAATTTTTTTTAATAAATAATTATTTATTAAAAAGATATAAAAAATGATTTTATTTATAGGTAAAAGATTAAAATGAAAATTTAAAATTAAATTATTTATTAAATAATTATTTAATAAAAATGAATACACACGTGAAAGGATATTTATATTTAAGAAATCATATTTCATATAAATCTGACAAATATGATGTTTATAAATTTGGTTCATCAAAAATTATAAAAAATAGAGATGTTATTTATAAAACAAATGAAGTTGAAGCTGGTAAATTTATAATGGTAATTGAAATTTTTAATAAAAAATGTAAAAAAGTAGAAAAAAATGTAAAATCATATTTTACTTTAAAAGGTTTACATTGTTATTTTGGAGGAGGTACTGAATTTTTTGACAAATCTATTATATATAAACTTGAAGATTATTTAAAAGAAAAAAATATAGTATATAAAATATTGTCTGAAAATGAAATTGAAAAACTTGTATCTAAAAAATATGAAGATAAAAATTATGATAGTGATTCAACATCTTCTATTTCAAGTGTTGAATCAAGTATTGAAGTAGAAAATATTAAAAATAATATGATTATACCATTATTTCATCAAGAAGAAGTATTAAATAAAATTGAAAATTATTATCAAGAAAATAAAATTGGTTCAATATTTTGGGCTTGTGGATTAGGTAAAGCTTTATTATCATTAATGATTGTAAAAAAAATGGGATTAAAAAAAATTGTAATTGGACTTCCATCAATTTATTTACAAAAACAAATGAAAAAAGAAATATTACGACTTTTTCCAACAAATAAAAATATTTATTTTATTGGAAAAAATTCAAATATTTCAAAAAAATATATTACAGAAAGTGAAACTGAAAGTAGTGATAGTGATAGTGATAGTGATAGTGATAGTGAAAATGAAACAAAAAATAAAGTAGAAGTTAATCTTTTACAAAAAAATATAATTGAATTATTAAAAAAAAATAGTGAAGTATTTATTATCACAACATATCATTCATCATATTATTTAGTACATGAACAAATAATATTTGATTTTAAAATTGGAGATGAAGCTCATCATTTAGCTTCTATTAAAAAAGAACAAATAAATAAAAAATATAGTGCTTTTCATCATATTCAATCTAATTATGCTTTATATATGACGGCTACTCCTAAATATATAGATACGAATGAAGAAGAAAAAAAGAATGATATTTATTCAATGAATAATGATACTTATTTTGGAAATATTATTGATAAAAAAAGTATTTCTTGGGCAATTGAAAATAAGAAAATTACTGATTATTATTTAAATGTAATTTATAATCATGAAGATGAAGTTGATAGAATTATTCAAAGTTTAGATATTAAAGTTGAAAATAAAGAATTATTTATTTCTGCATATATGACTTTAAAATCAATTGAAAAATATAATGATTTAACACATATGCTTATTTATTGTAATAGTACTAAAAATGCTTGTATAGTAAATGAATATATTAAAAATATTATGATGAAAAATGTACTTAATATTGATAATAATGATTTTTATATAAATGATTTACATTCAAAAAAGAAGAATATCAATTTAGAATGTAAAAAAGAATTTTTAGAATATAAAAAAGAGAGTAAATTATGTAATTGTGAAATATGTAATTTTTCAAAAGCTAAATATGGAATTATATCTTCTGTTTATATTTTTGGTGAAGGTTTTGATTTACCAAAATTAAATGGTGTTACTTTTGCTGATAATATGAGTTCTGAAATTCGTATTGTTCAATCTGCTTTAAGACCAAATCGTTTAGATAAAATGAATCCAAATAAAAAGGCATATTTAATATTACCTTATATTGATAATAAAGATATACATGAATTAGGTGATAATTCTTTTGAAAAATGTCGTAAAATTATTTATGAAATGGGAAATCATGATAAAGAAATTGAACAAAAAATAATGCTTTCAAAATTAGATTTTGAAAACGATAATCAAAGTAAAAAGAAAGAAAATAAAGATAAAAGTTATATAAATATTTCATTAAATGATAATTGTGAAGATACTTTAAACACTTTTAAAATGAAATTGCGCCATAGTAAAGATTTACATTCAAAATGTACTCAAGAAGAAGATGAATATCAATATGTTAAATCTATAAATCGTGAATTAAAAGTTTCATCTATTGAAGATTATTACAATAAAAAAGATATTCATGAACATTATATTGAAGAACCTGAAAAATATTTTAGAAATAATGGTGTATGGAGAAATTGGTATGATTTTATGGGAATAAATACTTCAATATTTATTCAAAATAAAGAAGATTGGATTAAATTTTGTAAAGAAAAAAATATTATAAATCTTGAAACATATTATGAAAATTGTAAAATATATGAAAAATTACCTTTATATCCTGAGTTATTTTATAAAGATTTTACAAATATAAAATCTATGTTAGATATTACATTTAAAAGAAGAAAATAATAAAATATATTTCATTATGAATTATTTATTAAAAATAATAAAAAAATGATTTTTTTTATTTTAGAATAAAATAAATTATATTATAAAACATTTATATATAAAATAATTTATATATAAAATAATTTATATAAAAATGAAAAAAAATAATAAGTTTATATGTGATGAAGATGAATATAATTATATTAAATCAATCAATAAAGAATTAAATATAAATTCAATTTATGATTATAATCAAAAAAAAGATATTCACAAATATTTCATAGAAGATCCTGAAACATATTTTAGAAGAAAAGGAATATGGAGAAATTGGTATGATTTTTTAGGAATAGATACTTCAATATTTATTCAAAATAAAGAAGATTGGATTAAATTTTGTAAAGAAAAAAATATTATAAATCTTGAAATATATTATGAAAATTGTAAAATATATAAAGAATTACCTTTATATCCTGATATAATATATAGAAATTTTAGTAATATTAATAATGAATTAGGTGAAAAAAAATATAGAAGAAACAAATAATAAAATATATTTTATTATTTATTATTATTATTTATTAAAATTTATTATTAAAATTATTATTTATTATTATTATTTATTATTATTATTTATTAAAATTTATTATTAAAATTTATTATTAAAATTATTATTTATTATTATTTATTATTATTATTTATTAAAATTATTATTTATTATTATTTATTATTATTATTTATTAAAATTTATTATTAAAATTATTATTTATTAAAATTATTTATTATAACTGTTACTTACCTTTATGAATACCACACCTTCCATTATATTGACTTTTCCCACTAAGTTCACATACACATCCATTTTTTTTTATAAATCCACACGGAATACTATTTTCTGATGATTTTGAACTTTTACTGCTTTTAGATGCTTTTGATATAGTTGAAGTTGTTTCAATATCTTTACTTTTACTCTTTTTCCCATCTTTTTTTTCTAAAAGTTCTTTGGTTAGTGGTTGATGACTTGCGCTACTAGTAAGTTGAAGATGTTCAATACTTTCTTTTTTATCACCATATCCAATAATTGCATCTTTTGAAAGTTCTTCAATATAAGTTTTATACAAAGTTTCACAAGATTTAATTTCATTTTGAAGAGTTTCAATTTGAGCAAATGTTGGTTCAAGAGCTTTAATAAGATCTCTGTTTTTAGGAATCTTGATTTTAAGTTTAGTTAATTTATCATATTGTATATGTCCAATTTTAACACTATAGTTTGCCATGTCCATTATATTATTTTTATTTAATTTTAAATTATAATAAATATAATAAATATTATAAATATCTTTTATTTCAATTATAAAATTCGCATATGTTGATGCAAACATACCTTTTATTAACATAACACCTCCTAGTGCTATATTTTCTCCATATATACCTTGTCCACTTCCCCCATCTTTTGTAATCATAATTCCTTGATTAATATTATAATTATTTTTACTATGAATACCTATTGGCTCTCCTATTTTATTATAAAATAGATAAGGTCCTTTGTTATCCAAATCATTGGTATTAATGTTAAATAATGGTTTTACTTTATTTGAAATAACATTTCCCAATTCAACTTCTTCACACTCTTCTTTTTCACTAATTTCCATAATACGATTTTTTACATCATTTTCCAGTTTTTTTAATAGTGTTTCTTTTTCAATTTTTCCATTGTATGGTGTTGAAATTTTTGTTACCCATATTTTCATCTTTTCTTCGGTTTTTGGAATTGGAATTTGAATATTATTTATATTATTTCTATTTAACCATGTAATTGTAGAACCATTTGAAATAAGTGTATCTTTTAATTCAGGAATTACATAATATAAATATTTTAATTTATCAATATTTTCATCTTTCATCTGAATTACACAAACGTGTTTTGATGGTGTAAATTCTTTATCCATATGAATATTAAATGATCCTCCTTGACCAAGTATAATACTTTCTTTATTTACTTCACAAAAATCAACATATAATTTTTTATCTTGTGATGAACAATAAAAACGATATTTTTCATTATCTTTCCCAATACTTGTTGTATGTTTTGTTGTAGGTAACATTTTACAAATATCTCCTAATTTTACTAACTCATAATCACTACTCACAATTAACTCTTTTTTATTATAATCTTTCCCATTTAATGACACATTTTCATTTACCAAAAGTTCTTGAATAGATGCCTCTGATACAATTTTATCATATACATTACAAATATCGCCTTTACTTTCAATAAGAGCAATCCAACCATTCATTTCTTCAAACTTATCTTCTTCATATTTTTCAACAATAAGTTCAGAAAATTTCACATTACTTGTTTTTTCTTCTCCATTATCAAAAATAACAATAGATGTTTTAGTGGATGTATTTTCAAATTGGTCTTGTGGAACACTGATTACTTCACGTACATTAAAATTTTGTACTAAACATTTACGAATGTCTTTATACTTTTTATCAAAAAATACTCCTTCTTTTAATACACCAATTGCTGTTCCTCCAATTTCTAACATATCCATCATTTGAATGAGTGAAACACTCTCTTTATCATTTCCTTTTAGATTATATTTTTTCGCAAAAGCATTAATACGATTACTACTTGAAGACAAACACACCTTTTTCTTTTCTTCATCTAATTTATCTTGATTCTCTTTATTTTTAATCATTTTTAATTGTTTTTCACGTTTTATAATTATTTCTTGATTACTTTCTTTTACTTTCATTAACTCTTTTAATTCATCTTCAATATACTTTTTAATCTTTTCTTGCTTTTCATCTGCTTCACTCTTTTTATTTTTATCTCCTCCATATGGAGGGTTAGTAACAATATAATGAAACTTTTTATCATCAAATTCACTTGTAAATGAGTTTTTATATCCCATATGTAATCCAATTTCTGGAATAGTTCCAGTTAAAGTAAAGAATTCTAAACCTGCTGATTTAATTACATCTTCATTCATATCATAATGATGAACTTTCTTTAATTCACTTTCCCAATTTACTTTTGTTTCACTTTTATTTAAATAATTTATATATCCTGTTGTAAAACCACCTGAACCACCAAACATATCAATCATATCTTTAATAGTTCCATCTTCATTTACTTGTGGGTTTAATTTATCATAAATAAAATTTACAATATGACGGTCTGTAAAATATGCTCCTAATTCACTAATCGCACTTTCATCACGACCAATGAAATATTCATAAATTTTACCAGAAAGTTGTACATTACATACTTTCTCAATTTTTGTAATATTATCTATTTCTTTAATCAAATGTGAAAAAATATTTGAAGATATATTTTTAGGTATTTCATAAAATAAAAAGTGTTTCATCTTTTTGTCTTCATTTAAAGTATCTAAAATGTCATCATATATAATATCAACTATTTTATGATTATCATTTTTCTCAGCAAATTTTACTAAACCTGAAAATCTACAAACTTCTGCTAATCCCACTTTTTCAAATAATCCATTTTCTTCAATCTTTTTTAATCCATATAGTATATTGAATACTTTTAAAGCATTCATTCCATAACCTGCACCATTATTACGAAGATAATTATGAATTTCATGGATTTTATCTTTGAGTGCTTCACGGTTTGAAATAATATTATATTCTTCCATTTTTTTTAATAATTCTTTTTCTTCTTTATTTAATTCATTTTCTTCTATATTTTTTTCTAAATTCATTTTTTTATTTTTTTTAACTAATTCTTTTTTATCTTCTATAATTGTTTCCATTTTATTAACAATCTCTTTTATATCATTACTTTGATACTTTTCTATTAATTCATTTTCATTTAATTTACTTAATTTAAATTCAAATAACTCCTTCTTATCTTTATGTTTCTCCGTTTCTAAATGAGCTTTATGATGTGATATTTGGTCTGGTTTTGTATTACAAATTCCACAAATATATGTTTTTAACATTTTTAAAGTTTTTTTATTTATTATATATTATATATTTAGATTTCTTTTATATAGATTAAACTTATTTTTTGTTTTATATATTTTGTGTTAAAAATAATTATATTTTAAAAATAAACTTTAAAAAAGTTATTTTAAAATTTAACAAATATTATTTTATATATTTCCTTAATATTTTAACTTTTTTTATAAAAATATAAACTTTTATTTTAATTTAAATTTATTAACAAATAATTATTTGTTAACAATTTATTTCTAAAATATATATAAAGAAATAAATATAAAAAAGGATTAAAAAGAAAAAAATATAAAATGGATTTTTTTTTAAAAAATAACTTATTTATATATTTATTTTTATTACAATTATCTATACAATTTGTTGAAATATTTTGTATAAGTTCTGGGGCTAATGAACCTATTGCTGATAATGAGTTGGGATTAACAGCTAAAGATTGCAGTATGCAACATTGTTTAGAAAAAGATGGATTGGCTCTTTGGCTATCTTTACAAAACATCTGTTCAGGAGTAAGTGCGAATCCATATTTTTTAGAAATAAATAATAGTGAAACAACCATACATAACAATTATTCACCGCTTGTTGTTGGATCATTATGTGCAATGGCGTCTCTAGTATCGCTTATATTAGGATATAGTATTGGACATACTTATCATAAACCTTTTGTTTATTCAAAAGTAAAAGAAGAAGACGAATTTTAAGTTTATTTTATTTTGAATAATAATTTTTAACAAAAAATATTTTTTGTTAACAATTCAACTATTTTGTAAAAAAAAAATAAATAAATATCTATGAATTAAATAGTATATTTAGAAGATATATATTTATTAAAATGTCTTCCGCTAGTGGCTCTATTGGTCTAAATAATTTAGGAAACATATTATATTTATCAAATAATATAACAACATTATCAAGTAACTTGACTATTGGAACATCACCCGTAGCAAATGAACAATTTTATTTTTTAGGTAATGCAAATATTACAGGAACTTTAAATACAGTTGGTAGTGTAACAACTGGTGCTTTAACAACTGGTGGTAGTTTAACTTTTATTAATAGTACAGCTGGTTTATCAGTAACAAATGGTTCATTACTTGGTAATGGTAATGATTTAACACAAGTTCGTAGAAATCTTAATGTTTATAATGTTGCTCGTATAGGTTATGCTGATAGTACTGATGTTGGTGCAAATTTATCAGCAAATAAAGCTATATTAGATGTAGCTGGAAATATTTATAGTAGTGGTAATCTTAATATAAATAATAATGCAAATATAAATGGAAATTTAATTGCAACTGGAAATTTAATTGTAAATAGTAATTTAAATGTAAATAGTAATTTAAATGTTTCAGGTAATGTTAGTTTATCACAAAGTTTAAAATTTGAACCAAATTATTGGACTAAATATGTATATAATGCCCGTGGATTTAATGGTGAGTTTTCTACAGTATATAGTTTAAATAATACAAATATTATGGAACTTTTCCCTTTACAATATACACTACTAGCTGGTTCTGGTTATAATATTAGTATTGAATTAGAATATGTTATTAATCATTCAAGATATCAAGGTACTCAATCTTTTAATCGTATGATATCTGCAATGGGTAAAATTTTTATTACAGCATCATTTTTTAGTAGTTATAGTTCAACATCTGGTACAGATATGGAAATTAATTCATATGAAGAGCGAAAGTATTTCAATAATAATGGTGGCACTCCTTTATTAAATACATTATTACGATACACCGCATCTCCTAACCATCCATCAACATCACAAGTTGTGTGTATACAATTTAGTGGTCCAACTACAGATTTAAAAGATTTAGGAATAATTATTAATGGTAAAGTAAATATTTCAGGAGCAGCTACTGGTATACCAACTCTAATTGATAGCATTATTATTAATAATGGTTATTCAACAACTTGGGATACAAATATACCTATTACATATGATACTACTTTAACAAATACTGTAAATTATAATAATTGGTATATACCGAAAATGATTGTTGATAATAAAGGAAATGTGGGAATAAATACATTAACTCCAACTTATACATTGGATGTGAGTGGAAATGCTCATATTTCAGGTAATACAAAAATAGATGGTAATTTACAAGTTGGTACATCATCTATTTATTTATTAGGAAATCAAAATAAATTGGGTATTGGTCGTATTCCAGTATTTGATTTAGATGTAAATGGTAATGCAAATATTTCAGGAAATCTTAATTTTTATGGTAATTTAAATCAAAATGGCTCCCCTTATATTGGAAGTCAATGGACAACAAGTGGGGCAAATATTTATTACAATACTGGTAATGTGGGGATTGGGACAAGTAATCCATTATATAAGTTGGATGTAGCTGGTGGAGCAAATATTTCTGGTAATCTCAATTTTTCAGGTAATCTTCTCCAAAATGGCTCCCCTTATATTGGAAGTCAATGGACAACTAGTGGAGCAAATATTTATTATAATAGTGGTAATGTGGGGATTGGAACATTAACACCATTATATGCATTAGATATAGCTGGTTCATCAAATGTTTCCGGAAATGCTTTCGTAAGAAATGCTATTGCAATTGGTGCTACAGTAGCTTCTGCTAATTTAGATGTAGTTGGAAATGCTCGTATTAGCGGAAATTTAAATATTGATTCTGGTACTTTTTGGGTTGATTCAACAAATAATCGAATTGGTATATTAAATACAAACCCACAACAAGCATTAGATATAGTTGGTAGTGCAAATATTACTGGTAATGTTTCAATTGGACCATCATCATACACAAAAACAACTGGTACAGGTTTAAGTATTTCACAAAATAGTGCTTTTGATAATTCAGTAAATGGCACTATTAGTGGAAATACATATCCACAATTATCGTTTGGTTCAATACGAGAACATTTATTTGCAGTAGATGCAGTTGATGCAAATATTTCATATTTTGGTATAACTGGAGGTAGTGCACCGGATAGTGATTTTTTTATAACTTATAAACGCGCAACAGGTATGAAAATATCAGATACAACATATGATACTGGTGATTTTACAGAAACATTAAAAGTTGTTGGTACTGCTAATATTACTGGTAACGCATTATTAAGAAATAATTTATTAATTAGTTCTAATACTACGACACCTAGAGCTAACCTTGATGTTGTTGGAAATGCTATTATAAATGATGATTTATTTATTGGTGATATTGGAAGTGGTAAACAAACAGGAATTCGTTTAGATGTACGAAATTCTTCTATATATGACACTAGTATAAATGGTAGTTTGAATGGAAATGTATTAAATCAAATATCATTTGGTAGTCGTCAATGGGTATTTGCAAATGATGCGTTAGATACTCAAAAAATGTATTTTGGTTGTGTAGGAGGTGGTGGTAATGATCCTGATTTTGAATATTATTTTAAAAGAGCTGTTGGTTTACAAATTCAACCAAGTCTTAGTGGTAATACAACTGATTTTAATAGCGCTTTAAGCGTTTTAGGTAATGTATTAATTAGTGGTAATTTAAATGCAGGTAATGGTTTAATATGGGCTAATACAGCAACAAATCGCGTTGGTATTAATACTACAAATCCTCAATATACTCTTGATGTAAATGGAAATATTAATTTAACTGGAAATCTTTTTCAAAATAATGCACCTTATGCTTCGAGTCAATGGACTACCGGAAATGCTAATATTTATTACACTGGTGGTAATGTGGGAATTGGAACACCTTCTCCAATATATAGATTGGACGTAGCTGGAGATGCAAATATTGGGGCAAATGTTTATGGAAATAATTTTTATATAAGAAATGATTGTCTTTTAGAAATGGGTGATTTTTCTATATTAAATGGTAATTTAACCGTATATGAACGATTTAATGCTTTTGGTGAATCAGTTTTAAATGGTAATTTAACCGTATATAATTCAGATATATATAATTATGGTAATATTTACACATATAATGGATTATATATTAATAAAAATGGCGCTCTTTATAATCAAAATGAAACTGCTGGACAACATGCATTCTATGCATATGATACTGTAAACTTTATGACAACTCTTTTCGGTGGTGCAGATGATACAAATGCAGTCGGTTATATTGGTGTAGGAGGTTATGGTACTAGTTTACCACTTATATTAAATCCATTGGGTGGAAATGTGGGGATTGGTAAAGTTCCATCAAATCAATTAGATTTATCTACAGATAGTGCTCGTAAATTAACAACAACTACATGGTTAACTGGGTCAGATTATCGTATTAAAGAAGATATTGTGGATGCTAATATTGACCGTTGTTATGAAATTATTTCAAATGTTAAATTAAAACATTATAAATGGATACCAGAAATTGCTAGAAAAGTTCAAGATAAAAGTATGTTAGGTTGGATTGCTCAAGAAGTAGAAACATACTTTCCTAAAGCAGTATCAAAAACAAGTGAATATGGTTATGATGATTTTAGAGTATTAAATGCAGACCAAATGTATAAAGTAATGTATGGTGCTTTACAAAAAGTTATATTTGAAAATCGTGATTTATCAAATATTGTTAATAATTTATCAAATATTGTTCAACAACAAAATATTCAAATACAATATCTTTATCAAACTTTATTACCAAATATTGAAATATCAAATATTGAAATACCACAAATTATTTCTCAAAATAATATTATTCAAAATATAGATATCAATACATATGCAAATAGAAATACAAATACAAATACATCTATATGGAAAATTGGAAGTTCAAAATGGGATAATTTAGAATGGAAGTAATTTACAATAAAAAGTTGTTTGATTTACTATAATAAAATATTTTGATAAAATAGTATACTATTTTATCAAAATGAGTAGTGCTGACATTAATTCAATTAATAACGCATTAGCAAATATTCAAGCACAAATTAATAATATTACTGGAACACCACTTGTTTCATATAATCAAATAAATCGTATTTCTTCTCAACAAGGAAATATATATGATTTAATTTTTTATGGTAATGGAAATTTAAATACTACGAATCTTTTCGTAAATAATCGTACAACCATTAGCGGAAATTTAATAGATTCAACTTTAACATTTAGTGGAAATTTAATGATACCAAATGGTAATATAACAAGTACTATTGGAAATATAGTATTAACAAATGGAAATATATTAAGTACTCGTGGAAATATAG
>JACCDX011492167.1_pt1 | contig 13987 bp, 8 predicted proteins | sample 7449681 | NCBI WGS metagenome assembly JACCDX01 (sample SAMN15323450, study PRJNA562643) | freshwater metagenome | isolation source: river surface water | place: USA:Blue River Watershed | collected 2017-08-18
CGCCTCGCCGCCCTCGATCCGCGCGCGCGTCTGCACCACTTGCGCTGGCACGATCGCCTGCACCGCATCGACGCCGACGGCACCGTGACGGAGGAAGGCCCACTCGCATGAAACTTCTGTTCGTCACCCTCGCGCTCGTTCTTCCCCTCGGAGGAATCGCCGCCGTTACCAACGCAACAGCTCCGGCGGCACCGAACCGCTTGCCGGCCGAATTGATCGAGCGCGCCGTGCGGCTCAAGGCGCCGCAGTGGAAATTCATGCCGCAGAAACGCTCCCGCGAGATGCCGGAAACCTTCGCGCTGCAGGTGACGGCGGCCGCCGCGTTTCAAGAGCCGGAGCGAATTATCGACGGCAAGTCACTCGCCACCCACTTGGCGGAGAAATTGCGCTACTTCCTCGTCACTCCGCAGCCCGACGCCGACGGCGCCACGCGCGAACCCGAGGCCCAGGGCGGCATCGGCGGCTGGACGCACCACGTGCCCGCCCACGCGCTGTTGCTCGCCAAGCGGACGCCCGCCGTCTGGTCGCAGCTTTCGGCCGACGAACACGCTCGCGCCGACCTCCTGATGCAGGCGCTCGCTCTCGCTGCGCACCACTGTCTCGACGACGACAACGACTACTACCTCCTCCTCGATGGCTCCACGCTCTTCCACAAGAGCTGGAATCCCAATCACGTCGAAGGCTACGTCGGCGCCCTCATCTCCGCCGCGCTCTATTTCGGGGCCGACGAGCTCAACGCGTTTTTCCGCCGCTTCGACTTCGACACGTTTCTCGCCCGGCTCGAAGCCGCCAACTTCCGCAACATCTCACGCTGTTGGACCACCAATCCGGCGATTCGCGAGCTGATGATGCACGGCGGCGAGATCACGGTGCCCGCGAACCAGGTCTTGGCCCAGGGCACGACCACGCGGGGAGCGGGCGTGCGCAACGATTTCACCAAAGATGGTGTGTCCCTGCATGAGCCCTGGGAGCTTCATCGCGCGCAGGCCGTGCGGCTCTTCTCCAAGGCCGTCCGCACCCGCGTGATCGCGAGCGCCGAGTTCACGTCGTCCCTCATGAATCGTGTTTCCTCCGCGACCGAATCCCCCTGGGAAGGCCAGATGGGCATGCTGCACGAATTTGAGACGACGGACTGGGACGGCTTCCGCACGAGCGCGGCGTATGCATTCGAAGGCGCGATGATCGACATTCCGACTGCGGTCACGCTGAAGCTGGTCGGAGTCTGGGATCCCCGGCGTGGCGGCGATGTGCTCGAGCGCCGCATGGGCGTCGGCCTGGCCGACCTGCGCTTCAAGGCGCGCGAAGGCTACCGCAGTTGGTCGCTGGCCAAGCCCCGTGAGTATTGGTGGGAGCGCGACCTCGCGCCGATGGGCGCCGATTTCATTTACGGCCTCTGGGAGTCCTTCTTCGCCCCACCTCCCCCGCCGACGACCCGCTGACTACACCATGACCCGACCGATCAGTTCCTCCGTCCAAATGCGCGACGGTCGCCCCACGCTCGTCATCGATGGACGGCCGCAGGCGCCGCTGATTTACGCCCTCTCCGATTGCCCCGGAGGACGTTGGCCATGGGAGGAAGTCCCGGCGCGCAACATCAAGCTGTTCGGCGAACAAGGGGTGCGCCTCTTCCAACTCGATATCTGGCTCGACCAGATGGAGCAGGCCGACGGCAGCATTGACCCAACTTTGGCTCAACGCGTCGTCCGCGCCGTGCGCGAGCAGTGCCCCGAAGGCCTGGTGATGTTCCGCCTCCATGTGAACGCCTCGCTCGCATGGTGCCGGGCGAACCCGGACGAGTGCGTGGGCTACGCCGACATCGAAGCCAAGGAAGACGAGCCGTGGGGTCTCAAAAGACCCATCGCCACTGACGGCGGCAACCCGATCCGTGCCAGCTTCGCGTCGCTGCTCTGGTCCGACTGGGCGAAGCAACGCCTCGCCGAGTTCTGTCGCCGGCTGGGCGAAACACCCGAAGGCGGTCACGTCTTCGCCATCCAAATCGCCAACGGTCTTTACGGCGAGTGGCACCAGTTCGGCTTTCTCCATCACGATCCCGACACGGGAGTCGCCGCCGTGCGTTCGTTCCGCCGCTGGTTGACGGCCCGTTACGTAGATGACGCAGGTCTCGCCCGCTCGTGGAACCGCCCCACCGCGCGACTCGCGGAGGTCACCGCGCCTTCGTCGGCCGAACGCGAGACGGTGCGCGAGGGCGTGCTGCGCGATCCGCAGACGCAACAGCACGTGATCGACTACTTCCGCTGGCTGCACGAGACGATGGCCGACGCATTGCTCATGCTCGGCGCCACGGTGAAGACGCATTGGCCGCGTCCGATCGTCACGGCGGCGTTCCAAGGTTATTTCTACGGTCAATTCGCCCGCAACGCCGCGGGCAGCCACCTCGCGATGGACAAGGTTCTCGCCTCGCCGGCGCTCGACTGTCTCTGCTCGCCCGCGTCCTACACGGACGGCGTGCGCGCGATGGGCGGCTCAGGTCACGGTCGCGGCATCTTGGGCGCGGTGCGGCGGGCCGGAAAACTCTGGCTCGACGAAAACGATCACGGCACCTCGCTCGTCGGCTGTCCGTGGGACCGCCACTTCGAAAGCACCCCCGCGGACGATATCGCCTATATCCGGCGCAACACCCTCCAACCCGTCCTGCGCGGCGGCGGACAATGGTGGTATGACTTCGGCATCATCGCCGGCACGCCCAGCTTCGCGACACACGGCAACATAGGTTGGTGGGACGATCCTCGCCTCGCCGCCGAGATCCGTCGCTGCCGCGAACTGGCGCAGAGCCTGCACACGCGCCCCTACTCGCGCCCGGCTGACGTCCTCGTGATTCACGATCCGTGGACGTTCTGCCACACCGTCGCGAAACGCTGGTCTCTCGAAGGCTTCAAATTCGGCGACCAGCCGCCGGTCGGCCCCAATCCTTTTTCCGGCCGCGGGATGGACGGCTTGCTCGAAGCCCTTTTCCGCTCCGGCCTGACCTTCGACGAGGCGCTCGTGCACGAACTCGCGACGATCGACCTCGCGCCGTTCAAGCTCGTGTTCTTCGGGTCGACGCCCGTTCTCGACGCGGATGCTCGACGGCTCATTGCCGAACGCGTCGCGCAGGCCGGACGCCACGTCGCGATGCTCGGCTTCGCCGGCTGGGGCGACGGTCAGTGTGTCGATCCGGCCCTCGCCACGGCACTCACGGGCATCCCCACGTTCTTGCAGGACCTGCCCAACCCGCGTTCGCAGCTCTGCCTCGAAGATGCCACGGAAGACCAGCAACTCGAACCGCCCAAGCAAGCGCCGCGCTACGAAGTCTCGGGTGAACAGGTCGTCGGCCGCTGGGCTGACGGCACTGTCAGCGCCGCTTCCCGTCGCGACGCCCACGCGACATGGTGGACTTTCGCCGTGCCGCCGGTGTCGCCGAACATCATCCGCGCGCTCGGCCGCCGCGCAGGCTGCCACGTCATCAACGACCACAACGACGCCACCACGCTCGGCGACGGGTTGCTGATGATTCACACCTTACCCGGCGGCCCGCGCCAGATCCGCCTGCCCGCCGGTCCCTCGCTCATGCTCAACCTGCCTCCGCGCAGCACGACGGTCCTCGATGCCACGACCGGCGCCGTGCTGCTCGGCTGAACTCTTTTTCAAATTATGAAACGTCTCCTGCTCCTCCTTTGGCTAGCCACCTGCGTCGTGGCCGCTCAAGCCAACTCCTCCTTCAACGGACGCTGGCGCCTCGATACCGCGGCGAGCACGGCGCTCGACGGCTGGCACAAAGCCGACCTCGTCGTCACCGTCGACGGCTCGCGCGTGTCGATTCTGCACGACATGACCTGGCGCACGACTCGTCTGGCCGCGACCAACATCTTTGACACCGCTGCTACGACCGAGCTGAAGGACTTCTTCCGCATCGAGCAGCGCCACATGGCCGTCTATCCCGCGAAGGGCGGCGTCACCCGGGCCTCCGCCAGCTGGATCGATGGTGGCCGCACGCTGCGCACCGAAGCCTTCACTCCCGTCGAGGTTTCTCAGGGCATCGTGACGATGCGCATCACGAGCGAATATCGCCTCAGCGAACTCGGCGACACGCTCACGCTCATCGAGCTGCACTCTTCGCGCAACCGCCCGCTCGTCTACGTCTTCAAGAAAGTGACCGCCCAATGAAACGCTTTTTCTTCCTTCTCTCCCTCGCCTCGTTGGTCCCGACGCTCCGCGCGGCCGCTCCCGTCGCCACTGCTCCGGTCGCTGCACGCCAAGCGTGGGTCATGCACTTCGACCTCGATTGGAAGGTCGCCGGCAGCCTGCCCGAGAAGGCGCTCCTCGTGAGCTTGCAGGGTCTGGCCAACCGCTCGGAGCCGCGCCTCTACATCGTGCACCCGCCGGAATTCCAGTGGGAGATCACCGGTCCGCTCTTCGACTTCTACCAGCGGAAGCACGCCGTGAAGTTCACCGAGGTGAAGACCGCTGCCGATGCGCTCGCGCTCTTTGCTCGCCACGCCAAGGGCTACGTCGTGTGGGACCCGAAAGTGGGAGCCACGATGAACATCGCCTTCACCATCGCAGGGCTCGAGGACGCCGTGGTCGTCACCGAGGCCCAAGTCCCGCTCGTCGAGCAGCACGGTCTCAAGCGCATCGACGATCTCCGCGGCCGCTACGACGGCCAGAACGACGCCCAGATTTACGGCGACGCCTACAGGCGTTACTGGGCGCGCTGCAGCAAGGACAAGATCATGCTCATGGGCGGACACGCGGGCGCGGTCCGCATGCCGGGCATGGCCGACTGGGGCGTGCGGGAGCGCATGTTCTTTCACGACCTGAGCGCCAACCCCATTCACCCGGAAGAAGTCGCCCTCAATCGCCGCCTCATGCGCGAGATGAATCCCGGCGGCTTCGTCTTCGGCTGGCACTCCTACGCCAAGGACACCGAGGAGCAATACACCACGCTCCTCTCGATGTATGGGCTGAAGATGGAGGGCCTGCACAATCTCCCGAATCTCTCCTTCAACTGCCAGTTCACCTTCACGCCCGGTTTCAAATTCACCAACAACCACCGCGTCGCGCGTGACGCGAAGCTCGTCGCCGAGCAGAAGGTCTATCTCTCCTTCGTGCAGTCCGACTCCATCGGCATCGGCGTCTGGACCAAGCCCGGCCGCGGCAAGTTGCCCTTCGGCTGGCAGGTCACGATGAACTGGACGAAGTTCTCTCCGGCCGCCCTCGAGTATTTCCACGAGAGCGCGACGCCGAACGACTACTTCATCGGCGGCCTCTCCGGTCCCGGCTACATGTATCCCAACAACATCCCGGCCGAGCGCTTCACCGCCCTCATGCAGGAAGCCAACGAGATGATGGAGCTCCTCGACGAGCGCGTGATGGAGATCATGGACAACTCCGCCGCCGACGGGAACGTGGGCAACGCCGACCTGACCAAGGAAACGGTCGACCGTTACTACGCCGCCTTCCCCAACGTGATCGGCTTCATCAACGGCTATGGACCGGCCCGCACCCGCGACCTCCGCGACACGCGCCCGTTGATCTCCTACGACTACTACATCGACCCGCGCCGTCCGCGCGCCGAAGTCGCCGCCGACCTCAACGAGCTCATCGCGCTCAACGCCCAGCGCCCCTACTTCCTCCTCGTCCACGTCCGCGAGTCGAACGACGTCAACAGCCTCGTCGAAGTCACTCGCCAGCTCGAAGGCCCAGTCGAGATTGTGCCGCTCGATGTTTTTCTCAAGCTCGCCGCGAGCAACAAAACCTATACCACGCGCTACCAGGATCCCGACGAACCGAAGCACTTCGCCGGCTATCCCAAGGAATAACTCCGCATCGCCCCATGTCCGCTGCCACCACCGAACCCCGCTGGGGCCTTTACGAACGTCTGCTGCCGGCCGAGCTCGAGGCCATCCACACCGCCGCCCCCATTGCCTACCTGCCGTGGGGCGCACTCGAGTATCACGGCGTCCACGCCGCCGTCGGCCTCGATGGCCTGAAGGCCCACGGCCTGTGCCGCGAGCTCGCCCGCGCCGCCGGGGGGCTCGTGCTCCCTCCCGTCTACGTCGCCGCCAACACCATGAAGGAGCTGACGAACCTACCGTTTCAGCGCCATTCCCTCAACTTCCCGGTCGAACTTGTCCGCCAACTCGCGCGCACCTACTTTCAGCAACTCGCGCACGAGCGCTTCCGCGTTGTCTTCGTGCTCTGCGGCCACGTCGGCCAGCCGCACTACGACACGTTGAAAGCCGAGGCCGCCGCGTTCAACGCCGCCCAATCAGCCACGCGGATCATCGCCACGTCTGAAACCGACCTCCTGCCGAAGGAGCTGGTGGTCGTGAACCACGCCGCGCTCGGCGAAGTGTCGTTCCTGCTGCACACCGACCCGGAATGTGTCGACCTCAGCCGCCTGCCGGCCGACCGCGTGCCCACACTCGAGCAAGACGCGGTCGGGGGCCCTGACCCTCGCCCTGCCTCCGCCGAAAAAGGCCGCCGCTACACGGACGCCTTCGTCGCCGCCGCCACCCCTCTCATCACCCAAGCGCTCGTCACCTCATGAACTACCGCCCCCTCGGAAAAACCGGGATCTCCGTCAGCGAGATCGGTCTCGGCACCTGGGCCTTCGGCTCTCCGTCCATCTACGGCTCGGTGGATGCGGCCGCCGCTGATCGCACCGTCCAAGGCGCGCTCGATGCCGGGGTGAACTTCTTCTACACCGCCCAACCCTACGGCACGAAGGAGGAAGACGGCATCGCCGAAAAAGTCCTCGGCCGCGCGCTCGGCGCCGCGCGCGATCGCGTGCTCATCGCGACGAAGTTCGGCCGCTACCACTCGCGCGTGCACACCAACGAGTTCTTCGACGCCACCAACCTCCGCTGGTCCGTCGAGCAAAGCCTCGCCCGCCTCGGCACCGATCGCCTCGACGTGCTCTTTTTTCACTCCCCCACGCACCCGTCGAAGATCAACGACGACCTCTGGGCCGAATTCGCCGCTCTCAAACGCGCGGGCAAAGTGCGCTTCGTCGGCCTCTCCTGCGGCTTCATCCGTGACACCGCCGACATGACGACCGCGTGGTCCGCCGCGGGCCGCATCGACGTCGCGCAGGTCGCCTACAGCCTCTTCTACCGCGAGTGGGAACCCATCATCGCACAGCTCGCCCGCGACGGCGTCGGCCTCGTCGCCCGCGAGTCCATGGCCAACGGCTTCCTCGCCGGCGTCTTCCAGCGCGACACGGTCTTCCCGGCCGGCTCGCTCAACGCCCGTTATTCCCGCGCCGAGATCGCTGAGCGCGTCGAGGCCGCCGATCGCTACCGAGCCCTGCTGGTGAGAGGCGACGTGCCGAACCTCGCCACCGCCGCGAACCGATGGGTGTTGGACAATCCGTCCTTCGCGCTCGTGCTGGCCGGCGCCAAGAACTTCGGCGAGCTGCAGGACGCGATCCGCGCCAGCAACTGCACGCCTTATTCCGCCGCGGAACTCACCGAAACACGCCGCCTGCACACGAAGGATTTCAGCCCAGCTTGAGCGCAGTTTGGCGCCAACCTGCGCTGAGTTTCGCGCACGCCATGCGTGGTCGCAGCGGGCCGTTTCAGCGATGCTGGAGACCGGCTGCGCTGCACGTTTGGTTGGCAGGGGATGATAGCCCCTCGGGTTCGAGCCCCGACGTGGCCTCCACTTTATCCGCTCCGGCTCACTCGAGCCGGAAGCGCGCGGTGAGAGCGGCGTTCGCGTCGCTCCCGACGAACACTTCGAACTCGCCGGGCTCCGCGCCCCACGTGCGGTCGGCCCGCCAGAAAGCCAGGTCCGCGGGACGAAGCGTGAACTTCACGTCGCGGGACTCGCCCGCGCCGAGGGCGATCTTCTCGAAGCCCTTCAGTTCGCGCACCGGACGCGTCACCGAGCCGACAAGGTCGCGCACGTAGAGCTGCACCACTTCCTCGCCGGCGTGGGGGCCGGAGTTGGTGATGCGGACGGTCACGTCGAGACTGCCATCGACCCGCAGCGTCGCCGCGCTGAGGCGCAGGGCCTCATAGCCGAAGGTCGTGTAACTCAGTCCGAAACCGAACGGGAACAGCGGCGTCGTGGGCGAATCGATGTAGCGCGACCAGTAGCGGTCGTGGGGCCCCTTCGGTTCCGGGCGGCCGGACATCTTGTGCGCATAGAAGATCGGCACCTGCCCGAGCGAACGCGGCCACGTGAGCGGCAGCTTGCCGGACGGGTTGTAGGCGCCGGTGAGCACGTCCGCGATTGCCGGACCGCCTTCCGTGCCCGGATGCCAGGCGAGGACGACCGAGTTCACGAGCGGCAGCACGGACTCCAGCATCAGCGGACGACCGGCGAGCAGCACGAGCACGATCGGCTTGCCCGCCGCATGGACCTCGCGAAGCAGATCGAGTTGCGGGCCGGAAAGTTCGAGCGACGTGCGGCTGGTGGATTCGCCGGACTGCGTGTGATCCTCACCGAGCGTGAGCACGACGACATCGGCCGCCTGCGCCGCCGCCTTGGCCGCGGCGAGTCCGCTGCGGTCGTCGCCGGTGAAGGCGCAACCCGCCGCAAAGGTGAACTGATCCGCCGGCAGCAGCGCCGCGAGCGCGGCGCGCAGCGTGGTGGCTTCGCCGCCTTGGCCACGGGCATGCCACGTGCCGATATGGGTGTCGCCGGAGTCGGCGCCGGGACCGATCAGCGCCACGCGGGCGCCGGGCAGACGGAGCGGGAGCGTGCCGTCGTTCTTCAACAGCACGCAGGAGCGGCGGGCCAGGTCGCGCGCCGCGGCGCGGTGATCAGGGCGGAGCAGCGTGGCCTTCTCGCGAGCCGGATCGCTGAAGCGGTAGGGATCGTCGAAGAGACCCAAGCGGAACTTCATCGTCAGCACGGCCGCGACCGCTTCGTCGAGGCGCGCCATCGGCACGGCACCGGAGCGCACGAGCTCGGCGAGGTGCGGGCCGTAGGCTTCGCTCTGCATGTCCATGTCGAGGCCGGCGTTCATCGCGAGGCGCGTGGCGTCGCGCAGATCGGGCGTGTTGCCGTGACGGAGCATCTCCTTCACCGAGGCCCAATCGGACACCACGAAGCCCCTAAAACCCCACTCGCCGCGCAGCACCTGCGTCATCAGGAAGGCGTTGGCCGAGCATGGGGTGCCATCGAGATCGTTGAAACCCGACATGAACGTCGCCACACCCGCCTCGACCGCCGCTTGGAACGGCGGCAGGTAGATCTCGCGCAGAGCGCGCTCGGTGACGTCGGTCGTGAAGTAGTCGCGGCCCGCTTGCGCGGCGCCGTAGGCGGCGAAGTGTTTCGCGCAGGCGAGGATCGACTCCGTCGAAGCGAAGGAGTTGTCGCCTTGAAAACCCTGCACGCGCGCGCGGGCGATGGCGGAGCCGAGGAACGGATCCTCGCCGGCGCCCTCCGCGATGCGGCCCCAGCGCGGGTCGCGCGCGATGTCGACCATCGGCGCGAACGTCCAATGCAGCCCGGCCGCCGCGGCCTCGCGCGCGGCGATGCGCTCGGCCTCCTCGATGCGCGCCATGTCCCACGAAGCGGCCGTGGCGAGCGGGATGGGAAAAATCGTCCGGTAGCCGTGGATGACATCGAGGCCGAACAGCAGCGGGATGCGCAGGCGCGAGGATTCGACCGCGATCTGTTGCCAGCGGCGCGTCTGCTCGGCGCCGACGACGTTGAGCATCGAGCCGACCCCGCCCTGCTTGAGCTTCGGGGTAATCGACGACTTGTCGGCCGGACCGGTCATGTCGTCCCGCGACGAGTATTGGACCAGTTGGCCGACCTTTTCCTCGAGGGTCATCTGCGCGAGAAGTTCGCGCACGCGTTCCTCGGTGGAACGGGTCGCGCCGGTGACGGCGACGCAGGAAACCAAAAACAACAGCGGAGCGCCCAGCCGGGCGATACGGGATAGCATAGGGGTCCCAAACTGATGGCGCGTGGCGCCCGTGCTGCCAAGCGAGTTGATGCGGGCAGCGCCGGTGTTCGCCAAGGCGTGCGGAGGGTCGCGGCTTGCGTCGGCCGGAGGCTCGATTCTCGTGGAGGTATGCTACCCACCCTGCTTGCCCTGACCGTCGCGCTGCCGGCGGCGGAACCCCTGCGCGGCGACGCGCGCGTGACCTCGGCGGCCGAAGCGGTGGAGCGGACCTACGAGATGCGCTCGTCGATCCCCCTGCGCGACAACCGCCCGCAGGGCGGGCGCATGGTATTCACCGAGCAACCGGGCGACCGAACCATCGCTACGGGCAACGTGATGTTCGACGCGCTGTTCTCGCTCGCGGTGCACGAGGCGCGGTTGAACTCCGTCGCGTCGATCAAGGACGGCGCCTACGGCAACGGCGAACCACTCGCGCTCGACGCGTTTCAGACCGGCGAATTTTGGACCTACGTGTGGACACGTGACCTCGCCTACTCCGTCGATCTCGGACTCGCGTCCTTCGATCCGGCCCGCGCGGTGAATTCGCTGCTGTTCAAGAGTTCCGGCCCGAAGCCCGGTGTGACCGGCGGCTTCCCGAACCAGATCGTGCAGGACACCGGTTCCGGGGGCAGCTACCCGATCTCCACCGACCGGGTGACGTGGGCCCTGGGCGCCGACGCCGCGCTGCGCTGGCTGCCGGACGCCGAGCGGGCCGCGTTCCTCGCCCGCGCCTGGCCGATCCTCCGCGACACGCTGGAGCAGGATCGCCGGCTCGTGTTCGACGCGAACGACGGCCTCTACCGCGGTGAGCAATCCTTCCTCGACTGGCGCGAGCAGACCTATCCCGAGTGGACGAAGGAGCACACGCTGCCCATCGGCCTCTCGAAGGCGCTCTCGACAAACGTGCTGCACGCCCTCGCGCTGCGCCGCGGCGCCGAGTGGGCCACGCGCGCCGGCGACGCCGAGCGCGCCACGCGATTCGCCCGCTGGTCCGAGGAACTCGTCGGCGCGATCAACCGCGCGTTTTGGGACGAGAAGCTCGGTCTCTACGCGACCTATCTGCTCTCCGAAGGCGGCGCGACCTTGCGCCCGCAGCGGTTCGATCTGCTCGGCTCCTCGCTCGCCATCCTTGCCGACGTCGCTCCGGCGGATCGCGCGCAACGCATCCTGCGCAGCTACCCGACCGGCCCGAACGGTCCCGCCGTGGTCTGGCCGCAGGAGCGGAACGTCCCCATCTACCACAATCAGGCAATCTGGCCGTTCGTGACCGCCTACTGGATGCGCGCCGGACGCCATGCGGGCCACGCCAACGTCGTGGAGCAGGGCGTCGCCTCCTTGTTCCGGCAGGCGGCGGAAAACCTCTCGCACATGGAGAATTTCGACTTCGTGAGCGGGCTCGCCCACTACACCGGCCCGGGCATTCAAGGTCCGGTGATCAACTCGCGCCGCCAGCTCTGGTCGGTCGCGGCCTATTTCGCCGCCGTGCAGGAAGTCTTCTTCGGTCTCGAAACCTCGTGGGACGGCCTCCGTTTCCAGCCGTTCATCACGCCCGCGATGCACGCGGCCTACTTCGCGAAGCGCCCGACGATCGAGCTCCGCGCCCTGCCCTATCGTGGCACGAAGCATGACGTCGTCGTGCGCTTGCCCGCGAGCCCGGCCGCCTTCGGTGGCGCGTATCGCGTCGTCTCGGTCTTGCTCAACGGCCGCCCGGTCGGCGGATCGTTCGTCGCCGCGGCGGATCTCGCCGCCGTGAATCGCTGGGAGATTCAATTGGGCGAACCCGCCGCCCCCTCCACCGCCGTGCCTATCGCCGACGTGCGCGACCACCGCGCGCTCTACGCTCCGAGCACGCCCCAATGGGACGACGCCGGCGGCGCCGTGCGCATCAAGGACGGCAAACTGTCCCTGCATTTCCGCTACGCGCAGAACGCCGACGTGATGCTCAACATCTACCGCGACGGCACCCTCGTCGCCTCGGGCCTCCGCAACTCCTCGTGGGTCGACAACAGTTCGACGGATTTCCACGAACGCGTGCACGACTACGTGGCCGAGGCGGTCGACCCCCGCACCGACCTGCGCTCCCACCTCACCGCCGTCCGGCGGCACATCGTGCCCGCGCAACTGACGACCGTGCCGGCCGCGAAACTGGAGGCCAAAGGCGGACGCCGCACGGCCGACGCCTTGGTCGATTGGGGCGCGCGCAACGACACCGTCGCGCTGCCGCTCCTGCGCGTCGAACGCGACGGACGCTACGCCGTCACGGTGCGCTACGCGAACGGCTCCGGCCCCATCAACACCGGCATCACGTGCGCGGTGAAGCGCCTCGAGGTCATCGAAGTCGCCAGCGGCCGCGTCGTCGCCGGCGGCTATGCGCTGATGCCGCAACTCGCCGACTGGGACCGCTGGGAGGACTCCTCGCCGCTCGACGCCACGCTCCGCGCCGGCGTCGATTACCGCATCGTCCTCCGCGAGGACGAGTATTCGCGCAACATGAGCTACCTCGCCCACAACTCCCGCTACACCTCGTGGCCCGGCGGCGGCGACGCGCCCTACAACTTCGTGCGGATCGCGGCGTTCAAGCTCCTCCGCCGCGAGTGAGCGGCGCTCCGGCGCTCAAGACCGGCGCGGACGGCTGGCGCGGTAACGGCGCCAGCTGAAGAAGCCCGCCAGACCGGCCAGCAGCATGGCGCCGTAGGTCGACGGCTCCGGCACCGGCGTGATCTGCTTGTCGTAGGACTGCCACTTGGTGTCCGAGCCGGTGTAGCCGGTGAAAACGATCTGGTTCAGCGGCGGCGTGCCCTGCGTGCCGGGATTCGTCTGGTTGAAGAAATAGTCCTGCGTGTCGGTCCAGTTGGTGACGTTCAGCGTCAGCGACGTGTTGGCGAAGGACAGGCCGAGAGAGTTGAAGGTCGAGTTGCTCGTCGCGCCGAAATCGATGGTCGAGTTGCCCGTGACGCTGAGGTTGCCAAGCGTGCCGGCGTAGCCGTTCAGGTTCAGCGTGCCGCCGGCGAGCGTGATCTTGAGGTTCGTGTTGGTGAAGTTGGCACCGAGCGTGAGCGTCGCGCCTGAGCCGATGATCAGTTCGCCGGTGCCGAGGAACTGGCCGCCGAAGCTCGAGAGGCCCGAGCTCAGCGTCAGCGCGCCCGTGCCGACCGAACCGAAGTCCAGGTTGCCGGTGCCGCCGAGGTTGGCGATGGTGTCGGTGAAGCCGTTCAGGTTGAGCGTGCCGAGCGCGCCGAGGGAAACGACGTTGGTGTCGGCGAGGACGTTGCTCGCGCCGAAGGTCAGCGAACCGGCGCTGACCGTGGTGTTGCCGGTGAAGGTATTGGCGGCGGAGAGGCGGAGGTCGCCCACGCCGTCCTTCGTCAGGCCGCCGGTGCCGGTGATGACCTTGTTGATGGTGGTGCTGCCCGCGCCGCCGACGTTGAGCGTGTTGGCGCCGAGGGAAATGTTGCCCGTCAGCGCGAGCGTGCCGCTGTCGGATTGGATGCGCGAGGCGCCGGCCAGCGTCAGGTTGCCGGAGACGGTGTTGTTGCCGGAGATGCTCTGGATGGCACCGTCCTGCGCGCCCGTGCCCGTGGAGTTGAGCGTCATGCGGTTGGCCAGCGTGGCGCCGCCCTGCAACTCGAGGTTGCCGGTGCCGGAGACGGAGAGGTTGCCCGTGCCGAGGATATCGGTGCCGGTCCCGGAGGCGTTGATGATGCCGGCGGACAGATTCACCGCGCCCGCGAAGCCCGAGTTGCTGCCGCTGAGCGAGAGTCGGCCGGTGCCGGACTTGTTGAGCGAACTCGCGGCCGTGCCCGTGAGGGTGCCGGCGTAGCTGGACTCGCTCGCGCCCGAGACGGTCAAGTTGCCCGCGCCCAGCGTGACGGAGGCGCCGGCGGCGCCGTCGAGCTTCGCGACGGAGTTCGAGTTGCCGTTGAAATCGAAGACGCCGGAGGAGGCCACGCTGACGTTGGCGGTGCTCGCGAGCTGGTTCGAGCCACCGAGGCGCAGCGTGTCGGTGCCGCTGCCGTTGCCGATGGTGACGTTGCCGGAGAGCGCCGTGGCGCCGCCGGTCTTCGCGAGGATCAGTGTGCCGGA
>JACCDX010363337.1_pt1 | contig 13985 bp, 14 predicted proteins | sample 7449681 | NCBI WGS metagenome assembly JACCDX01 (sample SAMN15323450, study PRJNA562643) | freshwater metagenome | isolation source: river surface water | place: USA:Blue River Watershed | collected 2017-08-18
ATCAAAAAATAAACTCTTATTTTTAGGAGCCTATACAAATTTTTTGAAAAGCAAAGGTTATATTATAAAAATATTTTATGAAACAATAACCTGCAATAAATAATCTAACACTTCTTGAATATTTTTCTCAGACGTATCAACTTCAATTGCATCATCAGCTTTTTTAAGTGGTGAAACCAAACGATTCATATCACGATCATCTCGTAGTTCAATCATCATCATCGCTTCTTGCAAACCAATCTGTTTATTATGTTGTGCAAGATCATCAACTAATCGCTGTGCACGAATTGGTAACGATGCGGTAATATAAAATTTATGTTGAGCATCTGGATAAATTTCTGTACCACAATCCCGACCATCAGTAACTAAATTATACATGCAACCAAATTTACGTTGAACTTTAACAACTTCTTTTCGCACTAATTCATGTGCAGAAATTAATGAGGCATCGTGCGAGACTTGAGCAGACTTTATAAAAGGAGTAATATCTTGCTGCTCATAAAAAATAGAAACCACACCATCTAAAAATTGATAAATAAAATTATGTTCATCAAGAATAAAAATAATATCTTGAATCTTTGGATTTTTTAAAGCTTCTTCATCGTAATTAAAATGGTGTACCAAAATATATGCAAGCGATCGATACAAATATCCACTGTTCATATAAAAATATTTTAAATGTATCGCAAGTAATTGAGCTAAGGTCGATTTTCCACTTCCACAGGGTCCATCAAGTGTAATAATTTTCATACTTTCCTTTCGTGAGCAATATCGATTCCTTGTAATTCTATCGTCGTCTTTCCATTCCAATAATTTTGTATAACTTGCGCAACAATATCAAAGGGCTCATCTGCCTGAGCAATTAATAATTCAAATAATTCTGGCCGATTAAAAAATACCACTGACTTAATCACACCGTCTGCAAAAATTATACATTTAATATGTATATCTTTCATCAACGTCGGTCGTTGAACCAAAACAACATTTTTAATATAAAAATATGGCTGCGCATTTTGATGACCAAATGGTTCAAGATGAGCCATATCTGCTACAAATTTTGCAGAAAAATCTGGTAAGTTTGCATGCGCATCAATTTTTAATTTCTGTTGTAAGTCAAACTCTGATAATTCTTTGGCAACTTTTTTTTCTAAATTTTCTTTTAATTGTGGTATATTTTCAACGACAAGACTTAATCCTGCAGCCTGTGCATGCCCACCAAAACTAGTAAGTAAATGAGCGTTTTCTACTAAACCATCAAAAATACTAAATTCAGAAATTGACCTGCACGAACCTTTTGCATAGCCATCAGCAGTCAGATGAAATAATAACGTTGGCTTTCCGTACGCACTGACAATTCGTGACGCAACAAGACCGATAACACCCGTTGGCCAATCTTTACTTGCAGCAATAATAATATTTTCTTTTGACAAATCGATTGCATTACTTTCTATTTTTGCTTTGATTTCTTGCACAATCTCATTTTCAATCTCTTTGCGCGCTTGGTTTAATTGCCATAATAATTTGCCAATTCTGTCAGTATCGGCATAATTTCCACCAATTAAAAATTGTACTCCTTGACGAGGATCATCAAGCCTGCCAAGCGCATTAATTTGTGGCGTTAACATAAAACCAATATCTAAGGAACCAATCGTAGGCTTCGTAAATTTATTATTTTCTTTTAAGACGCTTAGAGCATAACTTTCACATTTATTAATATGTGCAAGACCATGCCGCACCCAGTAACGATTTTCTCCAGTTAAAGGAACAACGTCAGCAACTGTTCCTAACAATAATAATTCGATAACTTTATCGGGTAATGTTTTTCCTAAGGTGGTATACAACAAACTCATCAGTTTAAAAGCGACACCAACACCGGCAAAATATTTATACGGATACTGACAGTCTTGTTGATGCGGATTAACCAAAGCAAAAACGTCAGGAATTTTTCCATGCGGTCTGTGATGATCCGTAATAATGACATCAAGACCCAATTCTTTTGCGCGAGCTGTCGCTTCAAAAGCTGTGGTGCCATTATCAACCGTCATAATAATTGTATACCCATTTGCTGCAGCACGTTCAACAACTTTTGTTGATAATCCATAACCATCTTTAGCACGGTTTGGTAAAAAAAAATTAACCTGTGCACCAAGTGGTAACAAAGCTGTCATAACTAACGATGATGATGTTATACCATCAACATCATAATCACCAAAAATTAATATTTTTTCTTTATGTTCTATCGCCTGAATAATTCTTGCAACAGCTTTAACAGCATCTTTCATCAGCGCAGGGTCATGCACACTTGTTTCACGCGAAACTAATAAAAAATCTTGTAAAGCTTGTTTGTCAGTAATTCCACGAGCAACTAACGTTTGTGCCAAAGGAAATGATAAATTATAATCTGCAGCAATTTTCAAAACTAATGCATGATCAGTTTCTGGTAATTGCCACAGATATTTTTTTCCCTGAATTCTTGTTGCGTGCATACAAAACCTACTGTTATATTCTATATAAAAAAGCCTATTTTATTAGAATACTCAAGAATATGTTTATCTGTCTAGCACGAAAAAAATAGGTTACGGTATCATAACATCCATAGCTTCTGCTGCAAGCAAGGATTCATCGATAAATAAATCAACTGGTGTAGCAACACGACCTTTAACAACTTTTTTACTATTTTTTTGTTCTGCTAATTTTTGCAAGACACGAGTAATTTCAGATTTCATCTGATGTACATTAAAGCGCACAGCATCTACAAGCTGCTCTGCTTGTTTTTTTGTATATTTAAAATTAAAGGTATTACAATGCCCTTTTTCAGCAGCTCTTACAGGATCAAATGTTGTTGAATATGCTTCATTTTTAATTAACGGGAAATAAAAAATCGTTACCATATTTGGATGATAATCTTGATCAGATGGATCATTAATAATGGTATACAATTTTGACTCTAAAGCCTGTTGTGTATATTTTGATAAATCTGGAAATGGTATACCATTACGTTTGCAATGAACTTCTGCTTTTTGTAACTCAAGCAATGATCGACTTGCATCACACAAGAAAATACAATTAAGTTCTCGAGCTGGTCGCATTAAAACAGGTAATGGAAAATTAAAGTGCATTGCACCATCATATAACTTAATTTCTTTCATCGTTCCGGTTAAACTTTCAGCCAGTCCGTAAGAATAATTAAAGAATCGAGCAGCGTAAAAACGAACGTCTCGTGTAAATTCTGAAGTTGTTCTTCGAATCCATAGTCCGATTGGTAAAACAAATTCTTTTCCAAAAATAGTAATTTTTGATGATTGTATACAACGGTCAATAATTTCATTTAAACTTGCAGCAAATGCTGAACCAAATACTCCCTGAAAATAACATAATGGATACTCAGGAGCATTTCCAGTGTAATTATCAACTAATGATCCTTTATAAAATTCTGAACCAAAATATTTTATTGGAACATAGGCACGAACCTGATCTCCACCAACTTCAAAAGGACTTACTTCAAACCAATAATATTTTGTCTGATTTTCTTCTGACTGCTTTTTTACTGACTGACGATACACGTAGGAAACTGCTGACCCCATCGGCATTGGCATATCACCTTGCATAAGAACGTCTGCGATTGATGACCACGTTACCGCAAGTTTTTCTTTACCAACCAAACCTAAAGAATAGTTTCCAATAAATGAACCATACAAATCTATGCTCGTAATCGGCTGATTATAGGCAAATCGTCGCTTGATCCCATCCATAACAAAATTTAATTGTTCTAATGAAAGCATAGGTGGCAAAGATTTTCCTCCCACCGTTAAAGCTGTTTTATCTAAAGATTTTACTAAGGTATTTTTAAAATCTTCTATCGATGTTTTTTGTGTTGCATACAAATAACTCCACGGAGCAATCGTCCATGTTGATCCAGAAACTCCTGCACTGTATACTAAAGCATCAAATAAACCAATATCCTGCATACCAAGATACGCTCCAAGCGTTGTTAACATAGCCCGATTTCCACCACCACTGGCGCAAAATCCAAGCTTTAACGGTGATGTAATTCCAAAATTTTTCTCTAAGGCTGTATAACATTTTGGCAATCTGTTACTTAAAAATATTTTTTCTTGAGGACTAAGATCAGTTCCTTGGCGTACACGGATTGATGGATCATATTTTATTGAAACAAACGATTCTCGAATCGATTCTTTAGCTGATTCAATAGCTTTTTGAATACCAAAATCGATATTACTAACATACGCAAAACCGTCTGCTAAATAACTTTGCAATTTTGTGGTATCAAAATAAAAACTGATAGAATTTGATTTTGCTTTTTTATCTTTTTTTGCAAAAATATCTTGCGCGATAATACATCCAAACGAAACGACAAACAATACTATTTTTTTCATACAATTTCTCCTTTCAAAAACCATACAATAAACAAAATATCTAAAAAAAGATTTTTTAGATATTTCATAATTAAGTCTTAAGAAGAAGGTTGCAATGTGTGTTTAAAAAATTTTTCAAGAAAGAAAGATGGATCATTTATAAAATTTATGCTATATATTTTTCTACAATAACAATTCATCTTTTACAAAAAGGTTATGTATGAAAAAAAATATGAGCGTTTTGGCTCTGATCGCTGCTTTTACATCTCAAATTTGTGCGTTTCAAGAACTCCCACAACATCAATTTTTCAATCAAGATGATGCAACATCAAAAATGAGATACATGGAAAACATTTGGATTTCTCAACACGCTACTTTAAAAAATAATATGTGGAAAAATGTTACTCAATATATTCCTTTTTTAATTGGCGGTTACTCACTATATCAATCATTTACCATGGACGAACAAGATCGAGTAACAAACTACTTTAAAACAATTCTGACTGCTCAAAATGTCTACTTTACTATCGGTCTTGGTTGCGCATCAACAATGATTATTGAAGGACTTAATAATTACATTAACACGAAAGCTGCACGAACAACAGTTCATGATTTTTTTGCAAACTGGGAAATTAATAAAAATCATACACCAGAAGCATTATTACCAATGTTTTCATTAATTGCAGCAATTATTGATGTCCAAGGCGAAGAAGTGATTTTAGAACAAGCTCAGTTTATTGTTTCAAACGTTCAATTTGCCGTCATTAGAAACTTTGATAAACAATATGAATCATACTTAAAAACACAAAGCTACAGTAATTTGGCTGATACAAAAACTGTCACCGAAATTATTAAAAACACCATCGAAGTTATACAAAAATTTAAATAAAAAAGAGGGGAAAAATTTCCCCTCTTTTTTTTATATCATCAATTCTTATTTTTTCTTTAACGTCGGAAATAAAATAATATCTTTAATCGATGTTAAACCAGTTAATAACATAATTAAACGATCAATTCCAATTCCAAAACCAACTGTTGGCGGCAAGCCATGTTCAAGCGCCAAAATAAAATCAGCATCATACTGATGCGCTTCTTCATCACCAGCTTTGTGCGACTCCATTTGTTGATGAAAACGTTCTGCCTGATCAAACGGATCATTTAATTCATTAAATAAATTTGCGATTTCCATACCTGCAATAAATAATTCTGCTCGTGCAGCAAGACTATCATCTTGTGCATGACGTTTTGCAAGCGGCGAAACTTCGATTGGAAAATCGATAATAAATGTTGGCTGAATTAATGTTGACTCAACCGTCTCTTCAAATAACAAGTAAATTTTTTCCTGAAGCGACATATTCGATTTTGGCAAAGCAATATGATGTTTTTGTAACAAATTAGCAATAACTTCATCCGTCATCTGCTCTTGAGATACATTATGTTGTTTTTGAACAGCTTGAGCTAATGATATCTTTGCAAATGGTTTTGAAAAATCTAATAAGTGGTCACCATACGATATTACAGCAGAATCTGAAACTTTATGAACCATTGCTTTAATTAATTTTTCAACAAAGTTCATACCATACTGATAATTTTCATGAGCAGTGTAACACTCAAGCATCGTAAATTCTGGATTATGCCGTGTCGAAACGCCTTCATTTCTAAAATTTCGATTAATTTCAAAAACTTTATCAAAACCACCAACAACCAAACGTTTTAAATATAATTCTGGAGCGATTCGTAAGAAAAATTCTTGCCCTAAAGCATTATGATGCGTCACAAAAGGTTTTGCAGCAGCACCACCAGCAATCGGATGCAACATTGGTGTTTCAACTTCTAAGTATCCATGCTGTGTTAAAAATTCACGACAAGTTTGCACAATGTACGACCTTTTTTGCAATGCCTGACGACTTTCTGGATTACTAATTAAATCTAAATATCGTTGACGATACCGAATTTCTACATTTGATAATCCATGAAATTTTTCTGGTAACGGATGCAAACATTTACTTTGCAAAGAAAAATCATCAACTTTTAAGGTAATCTCACCACGTTGCGTTACAAAAGAATGACCTTGTACCCAAATAATATCTCCTAAGTCGATAAAATTTTGAAGAAAATCAAACTTATCTTGACCAATGCGATCTTGCTGAAAATAAAGCTGTAGCTTTTGACCCTGATCTTGCACATGAACAAACGCAGCTTTACCATGCAAACGAATCCCCATAACACGACCAATAATCGTATATTCTTGAATCGTATCTGAATTTGGAACAAATTCTTCGATCACCTGCTGACACAGAGCAGTTGCATGTTTAACTTCTGGCCACGGTTCAACCCCCATAGCTCGCATTTTTGCAACTTTTTGAACACGAATATCGTGCTCTTGAGACATATTTTGCGTAACATCAGTTACTAAATTTTGCTCTTCCTGATTTTTTTTATTATCCATAATCGATTCTTTTTCATAAAAAATAGGTATTATATCTTTTTTATAGTTCTAACTAGTATAAAAAATTATTACAAAATTGACCAATTTCATAATCCAAAAAAAAACAGACAAAATCATAAAAAATGGTATAATTATTTCTGTTCATCATTTTATTATTTTTTACACATTGTATCTACTATGAAAAAAATAGCTCTTCTAGCTCTTTGTGCATCATTTTACGCAGCGCAAATTTTAACATCGGAAACAGACACTAAAACGATAGCTTACTGCGATTATCCAGGTGGCCCAATTTATTACATAACAACATCAGGCAAACCTACAAGGTCAGAAACTATTCCAACATCAATCGTACGGGAATCAACATCGACACCAAGCTATAATCCATTTATTAACGATATATCCAAATAAAAAAGGGCTGGTATACCAGCCCTTTCTACTTACTGTAATTTCTGTTACCAAGAAAACCAACCCTTAGTATCACCAGCCAAACCACGTTGCTCAAATAATGCTTGTGCCGGGCTGATAGAATCTTTAGAATCTAAAGTTTTTGTTGTATTTATTGTAAATTGACTATTATTAAAAACATCACCACGACGAGTAAAAGTAACTTGACCATCAATCTTACTGCATTTACCACATTGTGTATACTTTTGAGTAAGATCTTGAACACTATTCGCTTCTTGACTCAAACGATTTTGACAAAAAGCCGAATATTTACGGAATTGATCATTTGTTGGCGTGCAAGGAGTAATATCTGGTTGTAACCTTAAACTCTTTTCTTTACGCCAACCAAACCAACTTTTTGGTGAAGTATATTTCCACGATTTATTTTCAATTCCATAAATCACAGAAACTTTCACATCTAAGTCTTTACGAGCTGTTGCAGACCGTGGATCTTTTTTCATAAATACATTTGGATAACTTAAATCTGATTCACGTACAACTTTTGCTGAATAATGAGTAAAACCTTCTTGAGTATTAGCTGCAATTTTTTTACAAGAACTATCTTGTAATGATGATACCCATTCACTCGCATCAATCTCTTTTTCTCTAAATTCTAAGGTACGTATATATTTTTGTACCCTTGCATCATATTCTGCTCTTAAAGCTACATATAAAAAATCATTTTTATCTACAACTTTAGATTGTAAAGCTTGTAATATCTCTTTATCTGTTTGATAATCTTTAAATTCATCAAATTTAATAGACAGTAATCCTTGTTGATGAACCAAAGACATCAATGCGCAATGCTCTCGAATACATTTTTCTTGAAAAGGAGTTATTGGCGTTGTTTTTACCGATTGAATATAGCCAGCAAGAGCTTGTAACTGTTTATGTTCAAAACGATAATAACCTGCATCTACATGCAAGACATAATTCATGACTATCGCCATACACATATATATTTTTTTCATAAAACTTTCTCCAATTTATAAACAATATAACTGACTTATTACAAGTCTACATAATTTCAAAAAGAAAAAAAGTGGCCGACTTTATTTTCATAAAGAAAGCTAATTTTTACTTAAGAAAATTACAGAAATAATATTTAATTATACAGACATTGACCCATAAACACCATCATACCCAGGAGTAATCCTTACCTGACTATGCCGCATAGCATGAATATATTGAGCAATTTTTGAAAAACCATACCGATCAATAGCAACAACATCAGCATGAAGCAAAATAGAAAATTCGTTACCAAAGCGCTCCAGCATCTGAAAATAAATTGCTTGCACTTTTTTACTACTTGGCTGCACACCTAACGTCATAGCTATAATTTCTTGCAATGGCGCAACTGAATAGCATAGCTTACGATAGCCTTGAGCTTGCTGCACCGTACGATCTACAAACTGATGCATCCGATAGGCAACCCCAGGAGTCACTAATTTTTGACACGTTGAACAATGTTGATTTTCTTGCATCTGCTCAACTGTTTTATATTCACGACATGCTTTATGACCTGAACCATAATATTTTCCCATGTCTGGGAAAAACTCTATTCCTGCAACCAACTGATTATTTTTAAGCACATCAACAATTGAAGGGTACGAAAGATCCGTATCAAAATAATTTGCCTCTCGGCCCAAATTTGCAAGACTATGTGCATCAGAATTACATAACAAAGTAAATCTATCCATCATACTCACACGTGCACTCATCGCATAGCTACCAGACAAACCCTTTTCTACAGCAAAAATATAGTGTGCTAGATCACCAAAAGCCTCATCGATCGAATTAAAACCAGAATGTGCGCCAAGCAGACCAAAATGAGGCGTCCAAATATGTGCAGGAACAAAAACAATTTCCTCAGAAATATCCAATACTATTTTTAATAAATCTTGCACATCAAGCCCTAGCGTTGGCCTGCCATCATAAACAATATTGCCAATAGTTGCTAATTTTTGTGCGATAGCATCAGCAACTTCAAACGATGGCACCAATAATAACGAATGTGTTTTATAACATCTTCCATTTCGTCGAAAAACTGTACTTACCTCAGTCGTTAGCATAAACCGTTGCATCCGACGACAACTTGGATACACCTTTTCATCAACCGCTGCTTGATATTCAGGGCGTAACATAAATAACCCTTGTTCTGCGGGCTGTAATTGATTTTGTAACTCTTGGCGCCATAATGGATGAGTAAAATCACCTGTCCCCATCACGGTAAGACCTTTTAACTGACCCCATACCGCAAGATTATGTACATCTATGAATTTTGATGTTGCATACGAATATTTTGAATGAATATGAAAATCAGCTAAAAATTTCATCTTAGATTATACGTACAATTTCATCGTACCGTTCTTGGACAAAATTCCAGTTAACAACCTGCCACCAAGCAGTAATATAATCCGCACGTCGATTTTGATAGTGTAAATAGTACGCATGCTCCCAAACATCTAACCCTAAAATCACTTCCTTACCGACACTAATCGGGTTATCCTGATTTGCTGTTGACATCACTGATAATTGACCAGTTAATCGATCAACGACTAACCATGCCCAACCAGAACCAAATCGAGTTTTTGCAGCATTTTCAAACATAATTTTAAATTGGTCAAAGGAACCAAACGTTTTTTCTACAGCAGTTAACAAGCTTCCTGCTCGTAATCCTTGTGCTTGCGCGCTCATCATCATCCAAAACAGTGTATGGTTATAATGACCACCACCATGATTTTGAACAGCTGTTTGAATCGACGTTGGCAACGTTGTCAGCTGCGTCAATAAATCGTACGTTGAAAGTTTTTGTAGATCAGGAAAATCAACCAACGCATTATTTAACTGCGTCACATAACCTTGATGATGTTTAGTATAGTGAATTTCCATCGTTTTTGCATCAATATACGGAAGTAATGCATCATAACTATAGGGTAATGAATCGAGCACAAACATCTAAATTCCTTAATCTTTAAAATAAATTACTTCACCAGTTTTTTGTAAATAAAGCTTTTCGCGAGCATATTTTTCTTGTAAAAATTCATCGTTTGCCCATGCATCAATTTGAGCTTGTAATTCATTATTTTGCTCAGTGATCGATACAATATCAGACTGCAAATCTTTCTTAATTTTTTTTAAATGATGCAAAGTAACAATCCCAGAAGAACCGTATCGATAATATATGGTAAAAATAGATGCTTCAATAATAAAAAAAATAATAATCAATCGACTCCATGCATAGCGCATCAACTACTCTTTCATCATAAAAATAAACTCTTTACCCACAAGAATATATGCTCTTCTATTTTCCACAAGGGATACTTAATTGACACAAAAATATTAATTATGAATTTTTAAAGGGTATTTTATTTTCTTTGCATAAAGAAAGTTCTTTTTTATACGAAAGACAATGTTGTTTTTTTAAAGCTTGACCATAATCATCAATTCTTTTTGCATGAATCAAAATAATAACTCCAACAGCTACACCAAATAGAAGAACACCCGTAACATCATCTTGAACATAATCGAATTGTTTACTTGCAACTGGTCCTGCAATGTTTATATCTTGCAACATCAAGATCAAACCAACAGCACATAATATTTTTTTCATAATAAACTTCGTAATTAAAATAATAATTTTAAAATATATATTTTTATACAAAAAAGGATGCCATACAGCATCCTTTCTGAATTTCATGATACCAAAATATGGTACTATAATTTCTATCTTTTTGTGAACTGAAACTTTGCACGAGCACCTTTTTGTCCCGGTTTTTTACGTTCTTTCTCACGAGCATCTACAGTTAAAAAACCATATTTACGTAATTCTGGACGTAATGTTTCATCTAACATTAATAACGCACGAGCAACACCAAGTTTTACTGCTGATGCTTGCGCTGTATAACCACCGCCTTGCACATTAACATCTGCAAATAAACCTTCGGTAATTTTAAAACGTTCAAAAGAAGAACGACCCTCTTCATTTGCGCTTAATACAGTAAAATATTCGTTGAATTCTCTACCATTAATGAGCATCGTGCCTTTGCCCTTACGTAGCCAAACTCGTGCAACAGCACTTTTTCTACGACCAGTGCCAGAAGCAATCGGTGCATTTTTAACTGATTTTGCAATTTTTGAAGAACTTACAGAAGCAGTTTTTTCTGTTGATTTCTGTGCTGTTTTTGCTGTTGAAGCCATTGTCATGAGCACAAAGCCTTTCTTTTATTTTTTCTATAATTCAAAATAATCTAACAATATTTTTATATCCTAATTTTATAGTGATTTTCTAGGAAAGTCAAAATAGATACGATAAAAAAAGATTTTTTTTCTTAATTATTCGTATATGTTTTACAACAAAGAACCTTCCATAGCCTCTTGACATGCAAGACACCGTTGTGCGTTTGGATAATATTTTAATCTTTTTTCAGAAATTTCCTGTTCACAATCTTGGCATACACCATAACGACCATCTTCTATCGACCGTAAAGCAGCTTGAATCATGACATATTCATCATATTCGGTAGTTTGAATCGAATTTCGCAGTGTTTCTAGTGTAGAAGAAACAGCCTGATCACCATCATCTTGCGATTGATTATCAGAAACAGGTTCCTTAGAAAGTCTATCTAACTCATCTTCGAGTATTTTTTTTCGCGCTAACAACTCTTTTTTAATTTTCTCTAAATGAGTCTGTGTTACCATCCTTCATTCTCCTTTTTTGTGCAAAAAAATTTTTTAACAATTTAGCAGATCGAATATCTTCTAAAAATTGAACTTCTGGTAAAGAGTCTTTGTATATCCCAAACCACTCAACTTTGTCAAGAGCAACTCCAAATAAAGGCGAATGAGCTCCATACACTATTTTATCAACACGAGAGAGTATCAAAGCACCCAGACACATCATACAAGGCTGTAAAGTTACATATACGGTTATTTTTGATAATCGCCATTTATTTTTTTTTGCAATTACTTTTTTTAAAACCTGCATTTCTGCATGAACAAGTTGTGATTTTTTAACTTCAACTTGGTTGTAACCTCGAGCAATAATTGTACCATCTTCATCAACTGCAATTGCTCCAACAGGAACTTCACCTAATGCAAAAGATTTTTGTGCTAACCGTATTGCATGAGACATGTACCATACATCTAAATCAACTATTTTTACTATCTTCACACAAAAAACCTTTTTAACACAGAATTGATGCACAAAATGTTGGAAAATATTGTATTATCAATTAAACTAAGTTAGTACTATATACTATATTGCAAAGATTTTATATATTTTTTAGAATACTTTTTATTCTATATCTTCACAATACAGAAAAAACATACTACAAAATAAATCTCAGCAATACAAAAATTAATCCTCATTTTTCGGAGTTACTTGTGGCAAACAATCCTTCAAAAAAAGACGAAGCATTAAAAACTTATAATGCCAGTTCTATTAGAATCATGGAAGGGCTTGAAGCTGTTCGTAAACGTCCTGCCATGTATATTGGCAATACCGGCGTTGGCGGATTACATCATTTAGTCTATGAAGTTGTTGACAACTCAGTTGACGAATCTTTAGCTGGCCACTGTAACGATATTAAAGTTATTTTATATCAAGATGGCTCATGTTCAGTTGAAGATAATGGTCGTGGTATTCCTACTGACATTCATCCAACAGAAGGAATTTCAGCAGCTGAAGTCGTTTTAACAAAATTACATGCTGGTGGAAAATTCGACAAAGATTCATATAAATTTTCTGGCGGTTTACACGGCGTTGGTATTTCTGTGGTAAACGCTTTATCAGCAGATTTACACCTAGAAATTTATCAAAATGGTAATATTTACTCGCAAGATTATAAAAAAGGTATTCCTCAAGGTTCACTTGAAATTACAGGAAAAACTTCTAAACGTGGAACCTTTGTCAAATTTTATCCTGATGCAGAAATTTTCCAAGAAACAACAACATTTAGCTTTGAAACACTATCTGTTCGCTTACGAGAATTAGCTTTTTTAAATAAAAATTTAAAAATTGCCATCACCGATAAAATTCACAACAAAAGTCATAACTTTTTATTTGAAGGTGGTATTGTATCGTTTATCGAATCGATTAACGATAAAAAAGATCCACTTTTCCCAGAAATTATTTACTTATACAAAGAAGATGAAAAATACATTTTAGAAGCAGCAATTCAATATAACGAAGGATTTAAAGAGCAAATATTTTCTTTTGTAAATAATATCAACACCATCGAAGGCGGAACACACGTCAGTGGATTTAAATCTGCCTTAACTAAAGCGTGTAATAAACGTGCAACAACATTAAATATGCTCAAAAATGGTGATAGCTTTTCTAGCGAAGACGTTCGAGAAGGTCTTGTTGCAGTTATCAGCTTAAAGGCTCCTGAACCACAATTTGAAGGTCAAACAAAAACCAAACTTGGCAATAGCGAAGTAAAAGGTATTGTTGATTCTTGGATGTTTGCAACGCTTGATACATTCTTTGAAGAAAATCCTTCAGTTGCTAAAAAAATTATTTTAAAAGCCGAGATGGCAAAACGTGCTCGTGATGCCGCAAAACGCGCTCGCGACCTAACACGAAGAAAATCTGCTTTAGAATCAACTATTCTTCCAGGTAAACTTGCTGACTGCTCAAACGAAGACCCTGCAACGACTGAACTATTCATCGTTGAGGGTGATTCTGCTGGTGGTTCTGCAAAACAAGCACG
>JACCDX010777163.1_pt1 | contig 13984 bp, 12 predicted proteins | sample 7449681 | NCBI WGS metagenome assembly JACCDX01 (sample SAMN15323450, study PRJNA562643) | freshwater metagenome | isolation source: river surface water | place: USA:Blue River Watershed | collected 2017-08-18
CGGCGTGCTCGTCACCAACGAATGTAGCTGTACCGCTAACGGCTGTCTGGTCAAATGCAACTGTGTTGCCTGCGCCAGAAGCTAGTGTAGCTAGGCTACGTAGAACTTCTTGATCGATTTCAGCAGTAATTTCTTGAGCAAGAGCTGCCATGATTTCTGCTTCGATATCGATACCTTGTTGAGCTTGTGCATCTTGTGCAGCTTCGAAAGTCCAGCGAGCGCTTAACTTACGAGTTTTAGCTTCAACTGTTTGCTTCAAGATTTGGATGCTCATACGCTTACCTGCTACACCTTCTAAAGAAGCTGTAGAAGCGGCAGTAACAGCGGCTCCGTTATTTGCAGAATAACCTTCTGCAATCTTGAATGGGCTTAGAGCCTCTTCACCAGCAGTAGCACCATATGTACCACTTAGAGTGTCGCTGTAACGAACTCTTAATGTATGGATTTGACCAACTGGGCCAGTCATTGGTTGTACACCAACCAACTCGTTAGCGATAACGGTTGGCATAACACGACGGATTACTGGAAGAATCACGCGGTTTAAAGTTGCGACGTTGCCGGCAGAAGTAGCACCTGTTGTAGCACTTTCAGCTAGATACTTACGTGTGTTCTCTAGTGTAGAAGCTAAAACTGTTCTTTTGGTGCCTTGTAGGCCTTCAAGAAGGGCCTCTTTGGTCTCTGCCCAACGGCTGTTTAGTAGTTCTGACATTTATTTTCTCCTAATTAATGTTTTAAACCAGCAAGACGACGTATATCGATAATGTTTTCGTCTTCACTGCTACTTACGCTGTTGGTTTCTTTGTTGCCTGTTACTTCTTTTGCCTCGACTAGTGCCTGTTTCTTCTGCGGAGCTTCTCCAGCGATTACAGCTGGAAGGTACCTATCAAAGTTACCGCGTAACTTTGTTGTTTGTACGCTTTCAAGTAATTCATTCATAATTGCTTTTTGTTTGCTACCTAACGGTGCTAGCAATTCTGTCATAATTTCTTGACGCTCTTTGCTCTCTTTCAGAGCTTTAATTTCTGCTTCTTTGCTTTCTAAGATCTGTGTTGCTTCTGCTACAGCGTGTTTAGCCTCTGCAACTTCAAAATCTTTCTTGTCTATGACCTTGAGCAATTTTGCTGTTTCTGATTTTTCATTTAGGTAGCTGGTGCTATATTCACTAGCAAATGCTTCGAATAGCTTGCGACCAAAATCATTACGGCGAGCAACTTCGATGTCTTCTTTTAGTTGTCCAATCTCTTTTGTTAGAGTTTTTTCAACTGTAGATTCCACCAATTGTGCTGCACGTTTTACGAACTGTTCCTTCATTTTTGCTAGGGCATCTCTACCTTCGCGAACTAAGCGTACCTTAGTTTCTGCAATGTCTTGCTTGTCTACTTGGAACTCTGCGATTTCTTGAGCTAGAGCTTCAACTACGAATCTCTCAAGTACTTGGAACTTGCTGGCCATTTGTACTTGATCTTCATGTAATTCTTTAACTTCAGAAGCCAGTTGGCGGGTTACGAATTCCTTCATTAACTCAGAGTCATTTTGCAGTTTAACTGCATATCTGGCTCTTTCTTCTGCTAATTGCTTACGATCTTCTACAAACTGAGCAATTTCCTCTTTCAACTGATCGCCTAACATGCGATCAATTGCTTCTACCATAACTTGTTTGTCATGTTCGAAACGTTGAGCAAATTCTTCACGTAGTTGTTGAGTGACTTCTTGGCGAGCCTCGTTAATACGAGAGTCCCAAGCCTTCTCAATGTCAGCCTTGATCTCTTCAGAAATCACGTTGTTTTCAAATAGCGTCTTTAGTGCGTCCAACATGTGATTCTCCTCTTGTTATCGGAGCTTGCTTATTATTCCTAATAAGCTCTCTTTGAGATATTGTTGTGCTTTTGGATCGCCCTTGACCTCTTGCGCTATACGCAATGCACTATAACCACCGCGATTATTCATCAGGTGTTCATAGATCGGTGTAGGATACGCCCCAGGAGCACTAGGTTGAGCTACCACGTCTACGGTGATAATCTCAAAATCTGACACTTCACCGGAACCGTCCTCTCGAACGTTTCCGGATCCGCGACTCGATACTCCTAACTTAACACCACTTTCCAACATGGTCTTTACTAATTGTCCCATTGGTGTTGGAAGGATTTTAAGTTTACCAAAACCGTTAGGGCCATCCATCCACATTTCTGTGATCATATGGCTTACACGGTCTAGGTTAATTCTTAGGTCATCAGGATGATCAACTTCGCCTAAAACTGAATATCCACCAGCGATTTGATCGTTCAGGGTTTTGACAGCCCTGCCAATCTCATTCACAGGATAAACACGCTGATTTTGATTCCTAACGCCGCCTTGAATGCAAATACCTTTCATATAAAGATTTTTGCCGTCATGGCCGTCGGACTCAACGACCATTCTCGCTTGATCAAAACTCAGGTTTTCACGAAGATAGTTCATCTATCGATCCTATTATTTTCCGCCGACAACAGATTTCTTGTTGTCTGCACTTTCACCAGCGCCTTTCTTCTCTGCGCCGTGTCCTGGCTCTTTCTTGCTGAAAGCAGAACCAGCTTTGCCGCCTGGAACATTAATGTTTCCTGCGTTATCTTCTTTAGTACTTGGGTTTAGTAAACCGCCTTTTGTACCTTCACCTCTTGCCTCGCCGCCTTTAGCGATATTAGCAGTTGTTCCGCCCATATCGTTCTTACCAGCTACTGCACTCTTTGTGTTTGCGCCGTTGTCGCCGCCCTTAGGAGCAGAAACTTTTTCTACGTATTCACGCATGAAATTACCGTCGAAACTATCTTCTAATTCATCTTCGCCGCCCATATCTGGACCCATATCTCCGCCAAAGTCCATGTCGCCATGTTCTTCTTCGCCGGATTCGTCAGCCATTAGCTGTTCGAATTCAGCACGTAGGTCATCAAGTGCGTCTTCTAGGTCAACTACGCGGTCTTCTAAATCTTCACCGCCTTCGTCGCCGCCTTCGTCGTCACCACCTTCTGCATCAACATCATCGATGAAGTCATCACCGGCGTCTCCGCCAATGTCGCCTTCGTCGCCGGCATCATCGCCTTCGTCGTCTGCTTCTGTAGCAAAGCCAAAATTCTCTTCAACTGCTTCGTCGTCCTCGTCTTCTTCTTTCTTTTCTTCTAACTCTTCAAAGTCTTCAGCTAAGATGTTTTCGTAGATTTCACGAGATTTTTCAACTACTAGTTGATGGAAAAGCTCTTTGGCTTTTTCTTGGTCTTCATTAATAAGATGTTCGAGCATCTGCTCGAATTTATTTCGATCAGTCATGTTTTTCTCCTATAGGGTATAAGGCTGTCAAATATATTTACATTTAATTGTAATAATAGGGGTGAAATACCTGTTTTTTAAGGTTTTTCCGGCCAGGTTATCATTAATTTTTTAAATTCTTTATAATTCATATGTCGAAAGTTAGGATAGTTCCATCCTGGATCATAGTAAGTGTCTTCGACAAGTCTAAAATATTTTATATTTTTATTTGTTTTAATTAGGTGTTCGGTTTGTCTTTCCCAGTTTCCATGATAGGTTGCGGTGTCTGATGACTTCTTATAATTGAAGCTGTCTGCATATACATTATTAAACAGACCTTTAGATCCTACATAATCAAAACCTAAAATATAAACTTCTGCGGGATGATGTGTGCTTGCAAGATGCAGTGCCGTAGGACCTGAACTCCATCCAAGACTTGGGCTAAAATATTTAAAACCGTTAAAACTTCTAAATTTAGCGTTAGGGTTAGTCCACACTTCGTGGCTTTTTTGATATCCAGTTTTTTCTATTTCTAGTATCATCTTAACGTCTACCGCAACGAGATAATCAGGTGTAAACTCTCGGTATAAAGCATTACAACCGTAGGTTTTTCCGTATTTTGATAATTCGTGGAGTTTAACGTTTAATCGACTTAGACCGTTGCCTAATACAAAGCTTCGCATGTTCTACCTTTTAGAGTAGTTATGCTGCTGGTGCAGGAGGAGTCATATACATTGATTGTATAAACTCTAGCTCGCCTTCTTGTTCTAAAATATGTTGTTCGCTAGCTTTACGCAATTCGTTTATTTGTTTTAGTGTTAGTCGTGTTTTTCTAGTATCGCTTCTTTCTAACTTAGTAAAATCGCGACCCGGCGAATAACGCATGTCGTTGGACACTGCTTTCATGTCTTTATCTGCATAAAACAATTCACGTAAAATCATAATAATATTTATGCTGTAGGCGGTGTTGCTGCCGGTGCGGCTTCTCCGGCAGCAGGTGCTTCTCCGGCGGCAGGTGCTTCTCCTGGAGCAACTTCAGGCGATGCATTCTGATCGGCTAGTGCTCCTAGGTCAGCTTGAATACCTGCTTGACTTACGCCTGCACCTCTAAGTTCGCCTGAACTGTCTGTTGCAATAGCTTTGCCTTTGCCGTTTTCTTCTGCCCATAGACGTTCATTTTCTGCCATTTCTTCGTCTGTTAATCCTAAGAAACGCTTTAGAGCAAACCGTTTGCTCATAAACGGAACCTGTGTCATTGTTTGGAATGTAGGAGCACGTTGGTTATCTAACTCTGCTTGACGATAAGTCGCAAAGTTTTGAGGGGGTTGGAATTTTAATTCAAATAAACTACTATCAATGTTTACACCTCTATCATATAGATAAAGTTTAAATTCTTGATCAAATATATCCTGCATAAGACTTTGTAATCTCATGCAATAGTTATTAAAACGTAGTTCTTGAATATATGCTGTACCAACTCGTCCATCGTTATACTGCGATTGGCTGTCATCTGCACCTGTTGGCAGATAGCTACTTGGAATTCTTAAACCACGGAATAACTTGTTAGTAAAATACTTTAAATCGTCAATTTCGCCTAGGTTAGTACCGCCTGGTAATGTTTCAACTTTACTTCCGCGACCTTCTGCTGTCTGCGGGAAGAAGTAATCTTCGTTAATGCTTAATGGATTGTAAGCACTATCGATAACATTAGTTCCGCCACCTGTTGAACTAGGTATTCTACGTTGATGAATTTCGTTTTTTACACGCTCAACAAAGCTCATAGCCAAGTGACTTGGCATATTACCCACGTCTACATAGAATACACGACGTTCTGGAGCACGTTGAACACGATAGATAATGATAGCATCTTCTAGTAATTCTTTTTGTTTATAAACTTTAAAGATACTTTCTAATAAGCTATTTCCAAAAGGATAATTGTTGTCTAATCCTTCACTTAAACTTAGATGAACTACATGATCGGCATCAATAGCTAGTTCGTCTTGTCCGTTTTGAAATCTATTTCCAGAGCTCGCTGGGTTAGCCGGGTATGATCCAGTCATACCTCTAGCGGCTGCGCCGCCGGCGATATAACTAGTTCCACGATTATTAGTATTTGTTGTATTAGGATTAATAGCAGTTACAACTAAATTTTTAAAATTAGGTGCTAGATCTCTAATAACATACTGTTCTGGGTTTTTACCTTCACTCTCGTTAACAATAATTTTAACTAGTTTGCCTGGATCAATGTATGTCCATTTTTTATTTTCAGGATCACGAATAAAAAATGCATCGCCATATTTGAAAACGTTACGAACAATACGAAATATTCTAGTTTCAAATTGCTGTAACTTACTCCATTGCTGTAGGTATTCTCTTAAGATAGCAATTTCACTGTTAGTTGCTTTGCTCTTAAAGAATAAATGAAATGGTGTTTGATTTTCTCTGTTTTTTTGGCTGCAAAATTCTGCGATGATGTCTAAGGCTGCGTTAACTTCACTATCCATGTCCATAGTATCGTATTGCAAATATCTTTCTACACGATTAGGTGCGCCGGTGTAAACATCAGGAAGGAATGAGCTGTAGTTTGTTCTTGCTGGACCTGCACGACCAGAAGTAGCGGAGCCCATAGGGCTATAATTTCCGCTACTGTTATTTCCTGTAGGAACAGGAGTAAAATACTTTTTCCAGCTCATTTATTATCTCGCAAATATATTTTGATTATTGGCCTTTGTTGCACGAACTTGTTTATTACCAAATTCTTCAGATTGTGCTAGAAGCTGAGCCATCTGTTTATTTAATTGATCTATACTTTTTACAACATCGTTTAGAGTTGCCGCTTTACTATCTGCGGCAGGTGCAGATTTTGGCTCTTCTCGTTTTTGTGCGGGCGCAGATTCGGTATTAGTAGCTTCTGGTTTTTTATTAGCCTGTGCTTGTGTTTCTTTAATTGCGCCGGGTATTTCAGATGACTTAGCTCTAATTTGATTTGCTATAGGTAAACCGTTTGGTCCTAGTGTAAATCCTCCAATATCAGAAGATACATTACTAGTCGACTGCATCTCTTTGATTTTAATATCTGCTTGTGATATTTTTTTCTGTTGTAGAATTGCATCATCTAGTCCGGCAAATTCATCAAACTCCGGTAATGTTATATTTTTAGGAATTACATTAGTTAAGTTTTTTCCTATACTGTCAAGTTCTAGTTGGGCTAGATTGGCTGCTTTTTCATCTTCGATAACTTTTTGTAATTTATTTGCACCGTCAACTGCAAAACTTTGTAGATTACCATTTATATCTTCATAATAGTCTTCTAATTTTGTACCTGCTGGCAACAATGCTTCAACAGCTTCGTCTGTCATTCCTTTAACATTAGTACCAACGATACTTCTTGTTAAATCGGCTTGTTTTATTATTTCAGCTCTTTCTTTTTCTTTAGCGGCTATTTCTTCTTTAGATGCAGTTTTTGTTTCTTCTAATAAGTCAGCATTTTTAATTTTAATAACACTTAATTCTTCTTCAACAATTTTTTTAGCTTCTTCAACTGCGTCTGTTTTTCTTTCTACTTCGTAGCTAATACCTTCTTCTATTTTCTTTTCTAAAGGTTTCATTAGAGCATCGTATTTGGCATTTAACGATTTAGCATCATCACTGGCGTTCATTGCCTTACGTCTTTCGCCTACTGATGCATCTGGCATCATTTCTTTAAACTTAGCGGCTAGTGCCGTTCTTTCTGCCGCGTATTGCTCTTTAACTGATTTTAACTCTTTCTCTGCATCTTTGCTAGAGTCTGATTGTACTCTTTTAGTAGTTGTTTCTCCGCCAATGCTGGAACTAATAGTTGAACTAATAGTTTTTGATATTTGAGCAACATTTATTCCTGGTTGTTTGTTATCTGATCCAGCTGTAGGTAATGCAGATGTTAGTTGGCTGACAGCATTAGCGACACCTTCTGATTTCATTCCTAATGCCATTTGTTTTAATTGATCTTCTGTAACAACACCTTCTTTTCCGTGCAACATTGTCAAAGTGCCAGCGCCAAAATCTTCAATAAGTTTACCTGTTTCTCCTACAGATCCTGAAGATCTTCCAGGAATCTCTTTTCCGTTTAAGAATACTTTTTCTACGGCACCAGTTGTAAGAGTTGTTAAATTTCCTAATAATGCGCCTGCAGACTGTAATGCTTGTCCGGAAGTGTCCGGCTCTATTACCGACGGTCTTCTTCTCGATGAGCCTTTCGGCGGTTCTTTGGGTTCTTTAGGTTCTCCCGAAGTGGCTTCGTCATAACCTGTTTTAATATTTCTTTCAATATATGGAGCAAGTCTTTCTGTTCCTGTGGCGGCGCCTTCTTTATTTTTTACAGTTACTTGACCTGATAGATATTTTTCAGATATAGCATCTAATGTTTTACCAAAGCGTTTAGCAGGATCTATCATGCTAGTAGCTATAGCTGAATTTACATCATCAATTCTGTTTCCTAGTTGAATAACAGCTTTAGTTGCACCGTCGACAGCTTCACCTTGCTTGTTCATGCCTGCTTGTGCCGCTTTAGCATCTTTACGTGCCATTTCTGCTAATTCTGCTTCTGTTTTTCCTTTATTAGCAGGATCTTGTCTTAGCTTTTGTATAGAGTCATACATGGCTCTATTAGCGGTCATATTTTCATGAATAGATTTTGTTACTTCTCCGCCTGCGGAACCTACACTAGCCAGCGTATTCAACGCTACGCTATTTTGATTTTTAAGTGTTTCAGCTTCTGCTCGTCTGCTGGCAGCAGTAGCACGTTCTATGTTTCCTTGAGAAGTTGCTCTTGCCTGTTCAATAGTTGCTGTGGCAGCTTTTCCTTGTAGTGCTACTTGCATACCAGCTTCTTTACTCATGACGTTACCGGTAGCAAATACTTCTTTAAACATCTGCCCTTGACCGCGGAGCTGTGCTTCGTTGTATTGTTTTGCAAAAGCCTCTCTTGCTCGTGCTTCTGCCTCAGGACCTTGTTTAGCACCAATTAATCTAAACTTAGCTTCGACCTGCATGTCAGCTTGTGCTTTTTTCAATGCATCGGCTTGTTCTTCTCTAGTCTTGCCGGTCATCTTGGCCATCAGATCCATTTCAGTTGCTAGTTCTGCTGCCGACTGAATTGTTTTCTTTCTGCTGGCTTCGTCATCTCTGATACTAGATCTACCAAATCCTATTTGTAAAGCCAGTACTTCATTGAGTTCTTTATTAGTATAGCCCATTTGTTTGAGACTGTCGGTTATTCCGCTATCAAACATGTCTTTACTAAGTTTAGTAAACGCTTCTGCCCCTCTTACTACGTTTCCACCTAAGCCTGCAAAGTTGATATTATTCGATTTAATAACATCTGCAAACTCATTTAAATTCATTCTAGACTGAGTAGCCGCAATACTCATTCCAATAACATCGTTACTAAAACTGGCGCCTGTTCTACTGAGATCTCTGAATGTTCCTAATCCTGCTTCTACGCCTTTTTGTAGTTTGTCAAAAGCTTCTTTGCCTACTTCGGCAGCTTTTCCTAAAGGACCTAGTTTTCCGGCTGCTTCTGCCGATCCTTTTCCCAGTGCTTCTAATCCAGGCGGAACGCCAATAGTAGGCATAGCACTACCTGCCATATTTTGATTAGACCTGAGTAGTTTTTCAAGTCTTCTATACTGATCGTCAGACATGTCGCCCATTATTTTTTCCTAGAAAAATGCGTATATAAATAATCGTAATATATTTATCGGATACAATATGAGCCAATTTAACCCACTGCAAAAGTATTTTAGACAGCCAAAAATCTTTATTGGACTGCCTAGCAAAGGACTCTACTACGAGCCTGGCGCTCTGCAAGGAGATTATAATAATGTGCCGGTGTTTGCCATGACGGGCATGGACGAAATACTGATGAAAACACCCGATGCGCTGTTTAGTGGTGAATCAGTTACTAAAGTTATTGAAAGTTGCTGTCCGTACATCAAAAAAGGAACTAAAATTCCTAGTTTAGATGTAGATGCACTGATAATTGCTATTCGAATTGCCACCTACGGTGATAAGTTGACTGTGGGTCACACCTGCGAAGAATGTAATACAGAAAATGAATTTGAAATGTCATTAGGATCTTTGTTAGAACACTTTTCTAACATATCGTTTGTTAATACAGTGCCCATCAACGAATCCCTTACTTTAAAAATAAGACCGTTGAGTTACGAAGAAATGACATATTTTAGTTTAGAAAATTTTAAACTACAAAAAACTCTGTATCAAGCAGCCAATTTAGAAGATGAAAATAAAAAACAAGAGCAAATAGATGCAATCTATAACAATCTTGCGGACATTCAGTTGCAGTTATTTTTAACCAGTATCGAAGAAGTACAGACTCCAGATCAGCCTGTTAAAGATAAAGCTACTATTGAAGAATGGCTAAGGAATACTGATAGAGATGTCTATGCCATTATAAAAGCTAAACTTGAAGAAAACAAAGATTCTTGGGGTATTCCTAAACAAGCAGTTAAGTGTAGCAACTGCGGAGCTGACCATTCTTTAACTGTTACATTGGATCAATCAAATTTTTTCGCCTAAGGATCGTTTCCATGCCGAACTCTGACATGGAAACGTATTTTCAAAGTTTAGAAAATCAAACTAAAGCAATTAAAGATGAAATCTTTAGAATCAGCTGGTACATGAGAGGCGGCGTTACCAGCGAAGACCTGTTTGACCGATACAGTTTTGAAGATCGTCAAATACTTAACGAGATCATAAAAGAAAATATAGAAACTACCAAGAAGAGCGGAATTGCCCTTCTTTAACGGGGTATACCTGCTAAAGGATCAGACTGTCCTGCGTCCTTAGCCTGCTGTCTATAAACGTTAATTCTTGGATTTTGTTCAATATTTGGCAACAACTTTCCGTTAGCATCAGTGATCTGTATTCCTTTATAGTACTGAGTTTTACCTTCATCGTCCTTAGGAATGTCTTTGTTAGGTGTTTTTCCTGATGCTGTCTTTTGTGCGTCAGCTTTTTCACGTTTCTTTTCTGCTGTTTCATAGTGTCCTGTTAATTTGCTAACGGCAGCATCTGGAATCTTGCCTCCTAGTTTAACATACGGTACTAGGAAATCGTCTATTAACCAATTCTGTCCAGCATCCGATGAAAGGAAGTTTATTAAAAATGTAAAGAATATCTCTGATCCTATTAATACGGCAAGGCTAGCTCCTCCACTAACTGCTATACCTGCTAACGATCCGGCCTTAATTAATATTCTAATAACTGTAGCGGCTATTTTTGCTTTTGTTGCCATAGCAACTGTTACAGAACTTAGTTGAATTGCATATATACCCCAAATATATTCTCTCATTTGTTCATATTGAGGTTGAGTTAGCTGTTGTTTAGCACCGTCTTCATCAGTGTAACCTACAGTATAGTCCATTTCAGCACCTTCTAAATCGATGTACAAATTTAGAATAGGAGGAACAATATTTAAGAACCCAAACAAAGCCTTTCCTGCAGCCCCATAATTTTTATCGTATTTTGACCGAGCTCGTTCTTTTGCTCTAGTACTCTTTTTCCACATAACGCTTCTGCGTCTATAGATATCAGAAATACTTTTATTCAGTTGTTGAGCTTTGTTTGGAGTAGGAGCAGGTGTTTTAGCAGGTGGTGGAGTAGGAGTAGGAGGTGTCGGAGCAGCCGATTGCGGTATAACGATTCCACTCGGAGTGGTCGTAGTAGGCCCTATGTTAAGGTTAGGTGCTTCAGCAATAATTTCGAATACTTTCATAATTTCTCTCTGATATTCTATTTATTAAGAAGAACTGCGTTCTTCTGTTCTTCGCTATCGCTCGAACTTATTTCTTTTTATATAACATAATTTACTGCGAAGCAGTTTAAATATTATCTAGATTCGTCAGTCACAATTGCCCGTTTTCACGGGCAAAATAAAAAGAAGAACATTATCTGAGTTCTTACAGTCACTAGCGTTAAAGCATTACAGAGGCGGTCGTCCGGTACCTCGAGCTTAGTTATTTGTGCTTTCGCACACGACGGCGGCTTACAAATATACGCTAACATATTTGTAAACGTGTGGTTTTAACCACTCATTTTGCCCATATTATTCCTTTTCAAACAATCAAATCGCAGGTCTTAGAAGCGATCCTCATCCTTTCGGGTAGTGATTGAGTACTCTTAACGGCGAGAGATTTCCGTCCCGGTGCAATTAAGCCCGTTGTCTGACTGCTGGGCGCACGAAATTAGCCTGCGCGAGCTTTAACCGTTTAATTGTTTGCCTTTGATATGTGAACCGTGTACTCGAACTTGAATGTGACCGTTGTAATAATCGTCACTTTCTAATACCTTGCGTGTAAATTGTTCACGTGCCTCTATGTATGAGCATTCAGCCTTGGATGTGCAGTAGTAAAGTATTTCTCTTGTAAAGTTTTCTGCGCCTAATGTTGCTACGTCTTTGTTTAATTGGTCGTTTGAGCCATAGTATTCACGCCAGTCAGAATCAATTTTAGATCTAATCTTCTTTTTCTTCTTGTTGCCGTTTTTGAGTTTTACTGTTTTATAAGTTGTTTTAGAGAATTTAGCTAATTTTTTGCCTATATATTTGCGACCAGTGATGTTATTAGTGATGCAATAGACGAAGCCGATATACTCTTCGGATATTTCTTCGACTAGTTCATTTTGATAATACCATGACATGCACTTAGTTAGTGTCTTGGTCTTTCTTCGCCTGTTGAATTTGAGCCTGTTGTTCTTTTAATTTTGCTTCTCGATACTTTGGACTTTTAATCTTAGGTTTTGTAACTCTAACTGCCTGTATTTCTGCTCTACGTTGCCTTGCTAGAATTCTTAGTTCTGCTAAATGTTGCCTTGCCCTCATGCCTGCGGCATGAGTTTGATTCATTTCCCAATCTTGATTTGCTTCAAAGTATTTTCGAAGCTCCTGCATGATTCTGTAATGAGTGTCGTTCATTCTAAAATTTCTATATCATTACTGTAGCTGGTAAAACCGTTTTCTTTGATAACTTTAAGAACGTTGTTTACACGACCTATCAGTTCGTCCTTATGACTGATAAGATAAACGTTTTTATTTCTTTCACGACCCATCTTTTTAAGTACGCCCAGTGCATTTTCTACACCGTTGGCGTCTAATCCGTTATCGATAAGTTCGTCAATAAACAATAGGTTAATGTTTTGATATAAACTTTCCCATACATCTCTAAAGGCCCAGCTTAGTCCTAGGATTAAACGATTGCGCTCACCGCGAGATAGGTTATCGAAGTCTAAGTCTTGTCCTAATTGTGTAATTTCTACAGTTAAATCATTTAAGAATACTACACTATGAGGCAATCCCATCTTATCTAAGTAGTAGGTTAAGCGATTGTTTAAGTAGGCAAGATTTTGATCAATAATTTTCTTACGAATAAACGAATCTTTATTTGTTAATAGTTTCAATAGAAATTCTTGATGATCTTTTAAACTGGTTAATGTGTTAACAGTGTCCCAACTAATTTCCTGCATTGCAGTATTAGTTAATTCATCAATTTGTTCTTGGTAAGGATCTATTTCTTGTTGTCGAACAGCTAACGCATTTTCTAAACCAGCTAGATTGTTTTGATGCTTGAGTGCTTCTTCAACAGTTTCGTAATAAGTTGCAGGTCTGCCGTTAATATCTCCAATGACATCTAACTCTCCTATTACTCCTGCATAGCTTTCGCTAAGAGTTTCTAAGTATGAAAGTGCATCTTCTAAATTTTTATTAGCAGTTGCAGACATTTCTTCATGCGTATGAGTATGTAAACCTTGTTTACACGACGGACACGTATTATTTTTTAATTGCTCTAATTCTATTTCGTATTTCTTAACAGTTTTATCAGCCTGCATAATAGCAGTTTCTAATGTAGCTTTTTCTTTGTTAAGACTTTTAATTTTAGCCGCATGTTCATCGTAGACTTTTAACTTGGAATGCTGTTCTAGTTCTTTCTCAATATCTACACTTTGCAGTTCTAGAATACTTCGTGCAATTTTTGCACAATCCTCTTCCTGTTGCCTATACCATGCTTTTTGTCTAGTAACTAGTCCGTCAATACTCTGCTGAATTTTATCGTTAGATTTTTTTGCAGCCTCAATGTCAGCAGTTTCCTGTGTAATCTGTTCTTTAGTAATTCTAGTTTGTTCTTTAAGCAGTTCTGCTTTTTCACTAAGCAGTGTAATTCCAAGTAACTGCTCAATGATAGTTCTTTGCTCACCGCTTTTCATACTTAAAAACGGTTCTGTATAGGTATTAAGAGCTATGATATGCTTAAACATATCGTGACTCATACCTAGCAACACATCTAAGTCTTTCTGAGTTTCTCGCATGTCGCCCTGACTGTCGTCTGTGTCCTCGGCAGATTGTTCTTCATCGTTGATAAAGAACTTCATAACAGTAGGTTTGCGCCCTCTCTCGATTCTATAGTCAACACCATCTTTTTCAAAAGACAATGTTACTAACATATTCTTTCCGTTAATCTTATTAATAAGATTATCTTTTTTGATATTAGTAAGCGCCTGTCCAAACAATGCAAAACTTAGTGCATTTACAATAGTAGTCTTACCCGTACCGTTCCTTGAACCGCTGTCATCACCGCCTTGATCTAAGTTTTCACCTAATACCAAGGTTAAATGTTCTTTTTCAAAATCTACAGCCTGGGTTTGATTGCCCACG
>JACCDX010713498.1_pt1 | contig 13983 bp, 8 predicted proteins | sample 7449681 | NCBI WGS metagenome assembly JACCDX01 (sample SAMN15323450, study PRJNA562643) | freshwater metagenome | isolation source: river surface water | place: USA:Blue River Watershed | collected 2017-08-18
AATTGCAGCGCGGGGTATGCATCATACTCCACCTCAAAGATCTGGAAATCCGACTTGATGTAGGACCAAATGGACACCTTGCGATTTCCCAGAGTAAAGCGAAACGGAAATGCGCGGGGTGGGAATTCTGTAGGAAATTGGAGATTCGTGTAAGGATTCACGGTAGCCATTGCTGATTGCGTATTGCGGATTTGAACCAATGCACTGAAAAAAGTACATTGGTTCAATTTTTTGGTTTTCCCATATAGGTAATAAAAATGGAATTATACAAAACGATTCAGGATGCCATTCGCCCAATCTGTGCGTCCGAGGCATCCGTGGAGGAGGCCGCAATGAACATTTATCTTACCGCCACCGGTATGCGTCCTGCATCGCTTCCATTTGATGTGGATGGTCACGATGTTATGATGGCAAAATATCTGGCGAACAAAGAGGCCCAAACAGCAATTCACCGAATTCCCAACATAGTTATCCGTATTGGTCCCTATTTTGATTCAGGCAATGTTATTGTTGTTGCCAATAAAGTGCGGTTTAAAAAGGAAGTTCAACCGATATTGAATCGTTTGGAAACTATGTCCGCGAATGAACGAGCCACTGCACACATTTTAATTGGAAAGTTGTTGGGTTACGTATGTCCAACAAATATATCAAATATATGGAATGAAGCTGAGGTGGATGATATATCATTTACCATAGATGGTGTAGCGTATATGGGAGTATGGTGTCCTCGTGGCAATTCACTTAAGAATCGCGAGAGGGCCCAACAAATGCTCGCTGATATGAATCGTGTCCTGGAACCGCTAGGTAAAACGGCTACCCTTGACATTCACATCAAAAGTATGAATGGAGGTCACAAGGGAAGTCACACGAGAGGTCGCAAAAAAAGTCTTCGCTGCCGTAAAACACGAAGACGTCAGACAAGACGTTACTAAAAAAGAGTAAATTGATTCAATTGTTTAATGGAACTGTGATGACGGCACTTACAGGATGTTCAGGTGCTCAGGCAACTCACACACGGTGGTCTTGTAGTACGACTCAATGTCCGCCTGTACGCGGCGCTCGCGGTCCGTCACCAAGTTGATGCTGGCACCCTTGCGGCCGAAACGGCCCGAGCGACCAATGCGGTGAATGTAGTTCTCACGCTGGGCGGGCAACTCGTAGTTAATCACCAGGGACACCTGTTGGACATCAATGCCACGCGCCAACAAGTCCGTAGAAATCAGGACACGGCACTGGCCCGAGCGGAAGGCGTCCATCTGCGCCTTGCGCTCGTGCAGGTCCATATCACCGTGAATGTACTTGAGGTCAAAGCCACGGCGCACCATCTGATCCGACAGCCACTCCACCTTCTGGCGCGTGGAACAGTAGATGATTGCCTGTGAGATATTCAGGTGCTCGTACAAGTCGCACAGGGTATCCAGCTTCATCTCCTCGCGGGGGACGTGGACGAAGTACTGCTTAATGCCCTCCAATGTCACCTCCTCGGCGGGCAGGAGAATCTGTACGGGGTCGCGTAGTAAGGACCGTGCCACCTCCACGACTTCCGGAATCATCGTGGCGGAGAGCAGGGCCACCTGGGTAGTCGAGGGGAAGCCGAGGCTGAGGATGCAATGTACCTGCTCGCGGAAGCGGTCCTCCAACATCTGGTCCGCCTCATCGAGAATGAGGAGACGCACCGAGGTTGTGGAGAAGGCCTTGCGATTCAACAGGTCGTAGATGCGACCAGGGGTTCCAACAAGGAAATGGACACCGCGCTCGAGGGCGCGCATATCCTCGCTGACGGGGGGACCACCGGTGGCCGTGTGTACGCGAATACCCTTGCCATCACCCATATATGCACCAATCTTGGTGGCAACATTGGCAATCTGCTGGGCGAGCTCACGTGTAGGGACCATCACAAGGACCTGGGGTTTCATAACGCCCACATCAATCTTAGGAATTGAACCAATCACGAATGTGCCCGTCTTACCAGTACCCGACTGGGCCTGGGCAAGGACATCGTGACCCTCCACAATCGGTACAATCGCCTTCTCCTGAATTTTGGAGGGCTTCTCGAAACCGAAGGCGTAAATGCCGCGGAGGAGGTCAGTGGGAATCGGCATATCATCGAAACTCGAGTATACCTTAATATCCGAGGACTCCACGAGGGTAGCCCCGGAAACATCAATCGCGAAAGAGGAAGCGGAAACGGCGGACATTCTGTTAGAATAAGGGAAAGGAATGCTTTAGAAGGGAAAGGGTGGAAGTGGGTGGGCAATGACCACCGGTGAGTCCAAAAACCCCCGTCAATTTTTGGGCATATCATTGTTCGCACCTCTATGACGGCCCTTCTTCCAGGAGTGATGCGTCACACACTGTGATATCGCCGGAGAACTGCCGCGTGGCCCAGGTAGTCAGGGACCGGAGGGCGGCGGTGGCAGTCGCAGCAATACTGCCGGACGTATTCTGTCCATCAGGTAGTGTATTGCACTGGTTTAGGATATCTTCTAATTCCTTAACCAACGACTTGACATCCACTAGTAACCGTTCATTTGCATTACGAGTAGTCGTAGCTGTGGTGGAGCTCTGACATCTAGCGGTGCCTATCTGGAGTGCCTGGTCGGATAGATATGTGAGTAGGGCAGTGTACTGGAGGGGCAGTTGTGCTGCCACCATTGTGACGGTCTGAATAACCACATCCTGCAACTGGTCAGAGGGCAGCAAGGGCGCAACAATACGATGTAGCATAGTGATTCCATTGATAAGCTCTTTCATTGGCGTTGTGGGTAGAATCACATCCTCGTTTGGGTCAGCCCAAGGAACACTTTTCATATCCGTACAGCATTTGATGAGCAAATCCTTCATGATCGCAACGAGTTTACTTAGGATACGTTGCTCATGCTGCATGAACTCACTCGTGACACTTGTAAACTCCGTCAGCAACTCAAGTTGGGAGGTGGGTATACGCATCACCACAGAAGCTCGGATGGAGGGCAGCAGTGCCAGGAGAGCGCCAAGGGTCTGGGCGCTGAGTGCCAGATGCTTGGCGGTAATGCGCTTAAGGCCGGCAGAGTGTATTGCACCGGCACCTAGTACTGCATGTGAGGACTTGACATTATATATGCGCAGAAGCTCTACAGTCGCTGTGATCACTTCAGGCGCAACCTCTGGTATTGTATCAGCGATCTCTGCGTAGTATCCTATCATCTTTATTAACATAATACCGGCACTGACCATATGGTATTCATTTCCTCTAATTTTGAGTGTACGAGATACTGGTGCAGCATTCTCAACATCACTACAGAGGTGTAGAGCATTGACCAAGTCCTGAATAGGCTTGGGGATCTCCGCCTGCCGCCACGGCTCAGCATCTAATAACGCGCTGATGGCAGACTGGTTGTGGGAATGTTGGAACTTGAGCATTAGACGGGCCTGCAGTAAGCACTCGGCCGTCAGCGGTGACCCAAACGCGCTACAATTAGCTGTCGCATGTACTAGTGATGCAGATGAGGCCTGCGTGAAGATGACACAGACGTCATGTAGTTCACGCAGGTGCTGTAGCCTCATCCGTGCATTCTGGTCGCGCCGTTGTGCTAGCACCCGCGCTACGTGTCTATGTGCTGTCTCTACTGCCGCGGCAACCATTCCTGAGGCCATGGCTCTTAAACTTCGTATTGTTGACACTGGTCCAGTTACTCTGGTGTCATCGTATCTATGTACATCAAACGTCCTTTCCAGTAAGCTGTGTAGACAAAGGAATCGTTGCAATACCTCCAACAAGGTACGAGTGATAGAAGAAAATGAGCTAAGGAACATGTCGGGACTCATCGCTGCAACCTTTTCGGCGGGACCAAAGGTAGTGACTCCCTCTGTGAGTTCTTCCCGCACCAAGGCTCGCAGTTCCCTGATGAAGGCCGTCTGGAAGGCCTGTAGCGCGTTTTCCATCTGCTGTAGACGCAGTAGAGCCTCCACGATAGGACATATCTCCAGGACGTGGGCATCAGTGGGGGCGGGACCCTCGGCCTGCCCGTCACCTACCACCGGGCCAACAGTCACTAGTCGTATCGCACCTTGTACGTAGGATGAAATTAATGAGTTACCAATGATATGTTCGTAGTCAAGGATTTGTCTCTCCAGACCTGCAGCGGTCGTCACGCCCGCAAGATTGTTGCGAATGAACATGCGCGTCTTCTGTGCGATCTCCAGAGCCCCAAGTAGATCACCCCCTTCCACAAGATGACCTATCCTCTGGGTGGCCTGGCGGGCACCGTGTAGGGACTGCTCGATCTTCAGCACCTGCATCTTGCGGTGTAGCCTCCGTGTGGCCGCTATCACATACAGCGGTGCCAGTGCACTTTCCTCCTTTAGCTGGGTCACCTGCTGTGCAAGTTTCGCGGATGCAGATTTGGCCGCGGCCACTAAATCCCTCAGTGTCTGCAGGTTAACCAAAGTATCAAAGAACTGATTCGTTCGTGCATTGATGGATGTCAGTAACTTACACTCGACGGCATCCAGATATGTCACCAGGCGCTCCTGTGTTTCATGCAGAGGCCCTGATGAAATTATGTAGCTGAGGGTGTCGCTCTCACGGAGGCTGAAGTCTGGGTCAAAGTACTGTGAGGGTACCGTGAGGTATGGGTCGGCATTGTCGGTGGGACTAGAGGCATGGCCACGGGTCGCAAGGGCGTGAGGTGAGTGCTGGACTATGGAGATGTGGTCTGCGAAGTCTTTACGGGTGATCTCAGGACCTAATGGAGGGAGGATAGGAGGAACAGGTTCAGCAATAGCAGGTGCACGACCGAAGAAGAGATCATAAACCGAAGATAGATCGCGGGGATCCTCAACCACAAAGCCTGCGTTGACATCTATAAGACATGGACCCGTTGGTGATGCGAAACTCATTGTATATTACCAAAAATTACATATACCTCGGAAGCCTATATTAATATGAAGAACTTGTTTAAAAAGTGGCAAGCTCAACTTTTGGACCGGCGCTGAGCAGTGGCCCGACGCACAGTACGAGTCGTACGGGTCGTCTTGGATGCGGCCAGAAAACGTCGGACACCCTCCACAAACTCACCGGCTCCCATATTTGCCGGTGGTGAATGAACGCGTAGGGCCGTTTCCGTCTTTAGATCACGGGCCTCGTATTGTTCCGCCTGGGAGCGGACATAATCCACGATATCACGGGGGAATCCCTGAAGAATGGACCGCATATCATTCATCACCAGGGCCACCGGTGTATAATAGTTATACGCGGGAACCGTCACATAGTGGGGAATTTCACTTGCGAGTTCATGGTCGGCGAAGTCATCAAAGAAAAGTACATCACTGGTGCGCTGAATAGGCGGGAGCCCAGATGCGTGTAGGCAGCGTGCAATACAGTCCAAATTCTTCACAAGTATACTTCCCGTCTTTTTACGACAGGGAGTATACCGATGCCAGCCGACCCGAAAGAGATCCGGTATACCCGCCCGAAAATTCATCGCCTGCCGCACTACCTCGGTGAGTTCGGGACTTCCGTTATTGGTGAGAATGAAGCATCCCGCAATTTGCCGACGCTGTTTGGCAGCCACCAACATTTCCAACACGGTATCTAATCCAGGCCTAATTATCCATAGACGTCTGTTGGAAGCGAGGGCTTTCGCAAGGGCGGTTAAGTATTGTTGTTTACGATCTGGTGACATGGGATATTGTTGGGGAATGAGTTCACACAGAGCCCAAATCGGCATAAATGAACCGAGGCATTCATCCATATCAAACCCGACCCAGCGCGACTGCTTCGTGTTTGCTGTTGCCGTTGCTGTGTGGCGGCGGCGTGTTGATGCGGGTGCACTGTTCATGGCTACCTCTTAATTTATATGCTACAATGAAATAGAATGGACGTACTCTTCGTCTCCGTAATTATTCTTCTAATCGGTGTGTTCACCTATATGGCATATCATATGATGGGAGGCACGGAGGGATTTCAAGTATCCCCTGGACTCCTCACACTCCGCCCTAAACTCTGGTGGTTTGTGGACGACGAGACGAATGCGCGGAGTTGGTGGGATTTCGGGGCACGCAACAGTCGGCAGCCCAACCGCGGCTACTTACAGGTTGCCCTCCAGGCGGCCCGTGTAACGCAGGGCGCGGATTTTGATGTGGTGCCGCTGTTGGGACGTGCGGCGGTATCTCGGGTTCTTATGAATGCGGGTGCTGCCGTTCCTCCCAACATCATTCAACTCCCCGCCACGATTTGGCGCCAGTGGGCACTTACGAATTTGTTGGCAACTCTGGGCGGACTTGTGATGGTGGGAGATTCCACACTCTGTGTGGGACCGTCGTTCGGCGGCCTGACACGCCAGGCGAATTGCGCGATGTTCGGAATTACACCGGAGGAGCCACGGGCGATTCCGGCGGCCGTGGTGCCACCGGCGTCCTGGGTGGGATGGGCCGCGACGCCACATTGCCCCGTATGGGATTTCGCCGCTTCGACATGGACACGCCTGGTGGCCGCCGGACCTACGAGTTGGTCGGCGGCGGAGGCCCGAAAGCTGGGCGAGAAGATCTGGGACACCCAGAAACTCAAGACACCTGCGATTTTCCAGATGGCCGAGGGCTCAAGGAAGGTCGATGGAACGCAATTGACCGCCGAGGATTTCCTACAGAAGGCCGTGCTCCCCCTGGACCCGAAGACCGCCCTGGCCCCTGATACGGTATATGTCGTGATGGACGGTGATGCACTTGTGAGGGATTACCGGTATTCCTGGTTTGTGCGGATGTCACGGGACCAGATATTCGCATCCAATTTCTATTGGGCGGTCCTCGCGAAGAAATATTTGGTGGCTGCCAAGTAATAATGGCTTCTGTGCCAGCGCCAGCACCAGCACCAGCACCGTGGTATTGTTATTTGTTGGTTTCCACAGAGGGAGCCCAGCGCACCTACATCGGCGCCACGATTGATCCGGATCGACGACTCGCGCAGCATAACGGCCAGAAGGGCGGAGGCGCCAAAGCCACACGGGGTCGCCAATGGGAACGCCTGGTCCTCGTGGCGGGATTTCCGGATGAACGGGCGGCCCTGCAATTTGAGTGGGCGTGGAAATGGCATTCGCGACGGGGAGGGAGGACAAGGGGGATTGTTGGACGCCTCGGTGCACTCTGGACACTACTGGATTCCCCACAATCCACCTCGACCGCCTTACCTTTCGCGGAGTGGTTGGGCGCGCCTATAGTTGTGATGTAGTATTTGTGGGAAAAAATTGAAATATCTGGATGGGACCTGAGAAACTGTGTGGCAACGCCTCTCTTCCCTCCCTCCCTCCTTCCCTTCCCTTCTTCCTCCCTTCCTTCCCTTCCTTCCCTTTCCCATAATGGAGAATTCAGCCAACTATCGCAAAATCTTCAATTATGAAAATCAAATTGAAAGCAGAACAATAATCAATCACTATCTCAACAAGTCCCGGTATTTTAAGAAATCCATTTCAGCTTGTGGATGTCTCTTCTATAAAATGGTTGATGGCAAGATACAACTGCTTCTCATTCAATACACAGAACGACCAAGTCTTGATGATATTGGTGGTAAGATTGAACTCACAGATAAGTCCATTACAGATGCAATTGCCAGAGAAGTTGACGAGGAGACAAATGAGGTAATTAGTCCATTGATTCTGCAGAAACTTCTGGAAAACAATACAGTACATACATTCTACACAAAGTCCTGCAAATATCTTCTGAAACTAGTCAAAGTTGAGGATGAATTTTATAAAGATACTGAGATCTTTGGTTCCACGGAACTACATGCAAAACACAATCGCACAATTTCCTGGTGCGACTACAAGATGGCAAAAGATAAACTATCTTTGCGACTAATGCAGAATCCTGAGTTAATCGCATATTTGAATTCCCTTGAACAATAATGTCCCCATATTTTTGTCAAAAAGTGACAACATAACTACATATAGCAACGCAACGCAACGCAACGCAACGCAATAATGCAATCCATTCAAATCAAACACGCTCTTTACGGTCCCTGGTGGTACGGTGACGAGCAGCGAGAGGGCCCCCCTCCTCCTGGACTCCTACACGGTGACCAATGGAATGAGGTGACGGGCGACATACAACGAGGAGCACACGGAGTAATTGTTGGGATTGTGGACTACGTGGCACGTACCCGTTATGGTTTCAGCAGTCGTGGTGTGCCCCAATACCTCTTCCACCCCGCGGATTCGCGATGGCCACCGATGATTGTAGGGAGTAAGGAGGCGCCAACAGTCAATCGATGGGGTATTGTGAGTACCAAGGACCTTGTTTGGCAAGTAGCCAAAGCCCGATGGCCACAAGTATCATTGCAACGTCTACTCGGTGAAGTTGGAAATACGGAGGTTGAAGTTCAAGCCCTGCGATGGCGATATCTTCGTCCAGTCCCTCGGACCAAACACGATTCCGAATACGCATCTTTGAAGGGTGGTGAGGAGAAGGAAGAGGTGGGAACAGCAGATGCCTGGGATACAGTCTTCAATGTTGACCCCGCGGGGTGCCGTGACGTGGACGATTGTTTCGCCTGGCGTCGCACAGAAGAGGATGGTCTCCTTGAATTTGCCATCGGTATTGCGGATGTAGCAAGTCTCGTGGCCGAGGGCCACCCCATCGACCAGAAGGCCCGTCTTATGGGCCAGACCCTCTATTGTGAAGGTGCCGTAGTCGAACCGATGCTCCCAACATCCCTCTCCGAGTCCCGTGGCTCCCTGCTCGCCGACGGGCGGCCTCGGCGTGTCCTGGCGCTTATCTGGTGTCTGCGGCCCGGCCCAGGTGGCACCTGGATCCGTGAGGGCGAGCCGCGGTGGCAGTGTCAGGAATGGATAAACCAGCGAACATATACGTACGAGACTGTCCTGGCCGACACCACGATTTCCAACACGCTCCCTCATCTCCTCACAGCGACGTGTGGCCTCACGGCCGTGGATGCGACGGACCCTCACCGGTGGGTGGAGGTGGCGATGGTCACCTATAATGCCGCGGCGGCGGGGTTCTTGAGGACGGCAGGTGTGGGAATTCTGCGACGCCACGCGGGAATGGCGGGGTCCGATGGGGGGCGGTTGGCGGAACGCACGGGCTGTAAGGAACTCGCATTCCTGGGCTGGTCCGCGGGTGAATATGTAGCGGCAGCGGCGGCCACTGGTGCCAGCAACGCAACCCATCACGCGGGCCTCGGCCTACCGGAATACTGCCACGTGACATCACCCCTCCGCCGTTATGCGGATCTGGCAAATCAACGGGCATTGAAGGATGTGTTGGGAATGCAGGAGGGGAAGGAAGGAAAAGAGGAGAAAGAGGTTGCGATCCGGATGGCGGCCTGGCTCAATGAACGTGCCAAGGAAGCCAAGGCGTTCGAGCGCGAGCATTGGTGTATCACACATCTATCGGCGACTACCATTTCGCGGGCAAGGGGCTGGGTCATTGGATTGAAACCCTCGGCTACCAACACGAATGAAGTGCGCCTCCGTGTATGGGTACCGGAATGGCGACGTGCCGTCAAAGTGCCAGTGGCTTTGATGGAAACGGGGGAGCAAAGGATACGTGTTGGAAAGCGTGGTGTAGGTGGGGCGGGGTCGTGGGTGGCGCCGGCTACACCCGTGGAAGTTGCGGCGTTCTGGGATACTCGAAATACACCAGAACACCGTTTCGTATTTAGTTGCGAATTTAATAACCAAAGAAATTCCTAATAAAATCGGGTGCATTTCTATGTTTAATATCAATCGGAATACAATTTCTGTATTTTTTATGTGCAGCATCTAATTTCACGAGTTCATAGGCTCCCAAAAGTTTAGGGTATCGTGGCGGATCATCGAATATCCCATTCACAATGTTGTCAATTGAAAGTTGTGATTCGCCTTCATAAAAAATATAGGCCAATTCCGATGTCGTTCGTGTCACCCCATTTAATTCGCAATATATATCATACATATCTGGGAAAAACCGAGTTACTGTTTCGCGAATGCGTCCTATTGCAATAGTCTTCATTTCATCATAGTACTGTCGTGAAGCGCAAATGGGTGACGGAGACATACAAAATTTACCTTTGAGTATGACCAGATCCGATTCCGATAAGCCATTAAATGTTGCATTGAGAAGACCACCGGTGAAATACGTTTGGGTAATCGCAGTCACACCGTCGATTGAATCGGCCACTGACAAAATCAAATTCGTGCGCAGGGGCGTGTAAGCATCCCAGAATAGTTTCATATTGCCCAGGGTTTTCTGGCGTTCATCCTCGAGTCCAAACAATACAATGAGCGCATCATAGCGAGGCAGAATCCCAATAGGAAGCGTCAATCCACTTATTAGCTCCGTTGTATTGCTCATCATCGTGGTATATCCGGCCATCAGTTGAGTATATGTCGGAGATGCCGGAACTGGCCAGTCCCGTCCTAATTTATTTGAATCTGCTGTATAGATTGCATCCGTGTAACTGAATTGCGCCGTAATATTCTTTTCGTTAATTGCAAATACTGGGTTGTTTTTTGCTAAATCATTAAAAACGGAAATGAATGCGGCCATTTGTGCCTTTGCATAATTCAGGAGGGACCCGAGATTTCCAACATATTCATCAAATAATGTCTTCCAACCACCGAGTGCCGTCGTAATTTCGGTTTGATTGCTTATTGGCTTCGAAGTAATGTTTGTTGCAATGAATGTTGGAGTTGAGGTTGGCCAGGATGGCAGAGACGCCGAAGGCGGGGACAATAAGGTGGAGCCAGGACTGCCGGCTATGTTATCGGTATAGTATGCGGAATATGCCGTCGCCAATCCATTGTATTTATTGTATAGGTCTCGGTATTTTTCAAGAAAACCAGTCATTGCGTCCTTAATACTTTGGGCGATTAGGCCAATGTATATACCATATTTTTCCGTCAATGTTGCGAGGCTTGTGGCACCTGGGGTAGGAGAGGATGGAGGAAGCGCATTAAACGTGTCCGTCATTGCGGTTGCTAAATCACGTGGAGGGGCATTCGTGAGTTTTGAGGATTGGATGTAGGATGTGATGGGATATGCGGAAGGCAGTGAATAACCGTTATTGGTGAGGAGGGTTTCAAACGGTTTGTAACATATATCGTAAAAATATTCCATTGTGGCCATTGCTTGTTCACGGGCTGTCTTCAGTGCGGCCAACCGAATCAACTCATCATCTAAAATGTATTTAATTCCTTTGTTAGGTACATCCGGTTTCAGGTATGCCAACACATAATATAGAATTGTTGTGTTATCGGGGTCTGCCAAGGGAGTTGCCGGTATAGCCGAAGTTGCCGAAGAGACACCTGTAACATCCGCATCTGCTTGCACAGGTGTCTTAATTGCGGAATTTAGAACGTTGGAACCTTGCAAAGGCATTGACAGAAGGGCATTATTTGAAGTGTAGGTTGTCTTATAATCTTCTATTTCTGAAATCGTTTTATCTCGTATTAATGTCGTCAATTCATCAAAATAGGTTGTTGTGTAATTTGAATAAATCCGAATTAACCCATCCTTATCAAATGTATTAAAACTAAATCCACTGCCTTGTGCGATACCATATTCTGTTAAAGGAGTTAATAAGTCCGAATTCGATTCCGAATTCGAATCCAAATCCAAATAAGATTTGAATGCTTCATACACACGATGATATTTAATCATAGCATCTTTTGCGCGTTGCTTGAGACGTGCTATAATGACTACATCTAATCCGGTCTTTCCATAGGTGTATCTGGATGTGATGGTATTTGCCACCATTTCCGTCAAACCATCTGTACGGATTGTGTTTGCATCAGTGCGTAATGTTGAATATGATTTGCCATCGGTGTTCGCACCAACACCTGATATATCAGCGACCGTTAAATATTCATCATAAGCATCATATAAGTCGATGTATGCTTGAATTGCAGCGGATGCCGAGGACTGCGTTATACCGGTAACAAGTGTGTTACCAAGTGGAACAATACTATTCATTACATCAATGAGATTTTGGGTGTTCGTTGTTGGATTGCTGATTGGAACCCGTGAAGTTAAGGGACGATTTGCGGCAGGTGTTTCTGCCCACAACGAATCATAATCTCCAACATAATCCTCCAACTCCCCCTTAATCCACTGAATGATGCGTTCCAAATAAACTTCACCCGTGGGTGTCGTGGAAGAAGTATCTTGTCCGTATTTCACCCGTAGTGTATCCAGACCACCAACCCCTGCCGTAGGCCAACTGAGATTTTCCGTTGCGGTTTTATCACTGTCCGCGCCTGAAATGTCAGGATAGGGAGGATTTGTGGGAATCGGATCCACTCGATCGGCATCACGGGCATCGATGGAGCTGATAATTTCGCTCGTGAAGAGTGTATAACGCTCGTGCAGGCGTTTATAATCGCCTATGCGCGTTGCCAATTGGGTTTTCAAATCATCAAACAACCCTGCAGTGGCCTGGCTATATTTCCAAAAGGCATTTCCTGCATCCGTAATGGATGCAATGGAGGGGGTTACTCCGCTGAGAGACGCATAAGTATCAGTTGAGGCTGCGTTCGGTTTTATACTGTCGATTGTGGCAGTCCTGAGGGTTGCATTCGTCGTGAACAAATATTTGTATTCTTTGACTGTAAGATCGGCACAAGTGGCTGCCAGACCGCTAAGTGAAAGTGTTAGGGGTAGCACGGGTTTTTGATCAGCAGGTACAGGACTTGTGCTTATGTGGGTAGATAGTTTGTTAATGAATGCATCAAGCTTCGTATTTTGCGACCTGTCAGTCATTGATTGAAGAGCCACATACACACCTACACTCCCCACATCTGTTGCCAAATACGCATTGCGTACGTTATTCATCAGATCGATTGCGGCTTGCTGATTTGAATCATTAAATGCAAAGGTATTCAGTGATGATTTGTAGGAAGTTGGGGAATCCACAGGCGTTGGCTCCCTGCTTTCAGAAAAAACGTCAAGGGGTGAATAAGCGGCGAATTTTTGTTGGAATGCGGTATATTCATCAAACAGTATCTCGTAGTTTCCAATTTCCCTTTGCATATTGCTCTTTAATTCATCAAATAAGAGATTAAATGCTGCAATATATTTGTTGCGAATGGTTTTCAAATTCGCAGTGGCTTCAGAAGAAATAGTTCCATCATCCGTTTGGGTCAAGACTAGTGCAATATCCGCCTCCATATTACAAATAAGTCCATTGACACCTGCGTTTAATATAATGGTAGCACCAGATTCTGTTACAAAATTAAGGGAATCACCTGGCTCTGATGGAGGGCAAAGTTCAGTAACTAAATTGGGGGGAAATATTTCAGTTGTGGTTTTGTTTGCAAGTGCTAAATTGGAAAAATATTGCATCACAATGAGTGTATTGTATTTGTCATTGCGTGCCTTCAGTTGTTCAGTATAGGTGGTATATTGGGATAGCAGCGTTATTAGCTCATTGGCGGATTTGGAAGGCGTTGCGCTTACATCACTATCCTTTTTTACACTTCCATAAAAAGCAATATCAATCTCTTTGGACTGCAAATCCTGATCAACGGTATCGTATGCGGAATAAAATGCAGGAATATACGAGCCAGAACCCATTTGAGTCCTTACAAACGCCACGAGCCTCTGGAACATACCTGTTCCGCCATTATCGTATTTTGAAAAGAGCGTGTTATAATTAGCTTCATTAACAATGTCGGTCACGCGTGTTATTTCTTCTGTGGGCAAGGGTGCCATTGTGTACGATGTGTACGTTCCATAGGCTCCCTGGAACGCCACATACTTATCATATAAATTATTATATAAGTTAATGAGATCCTGCAAATCCCTACGTTTTCCGGCATTCACTGTGTTTTGCAAGGACAGCAAAATATTATATTTGTTCCAAATTTGCACAAGGATTGACAAATTAGTTGATGATTTAATAGTACTTTCATCAGTGTCCGAATCACTTGCAATCCAACTGTAGGAGGATGCCAAATATCCAACATTCGCATCATAATACGCGCGAATCGCGACAATCTGGTCGTAAATGGC
>JACCDX010470071.1_pt1 | contig 13982 bp, 12 predicted proteins | sample 7449681 | NCBI WGS metagenome assembly JACCDX01 (sample SAMN15323450, study PRJNA562643) | freshwater metagenome | isolation source: river surface water | place: USA:Blue River Watershed | collected 2017-08-18
CGGGCGACGAGATGGCCGACATCAAGCGCCTGTTCACGCCGGAGTTCCGCAACCGCCTGGACGCGATCGTGAGCTTCAAGCCGCTGGACGAGCAGGTCATCCTGCGGGTGGTGGACAAGTTCCTGCTGGTGCTCGAGCAGCAGCTGTCGGAGAAGAAGGTGGAGGTCACCTTCACCGCCACGTTGCGCAAGCACCTGGCGAAGAAGGGTTTCGACCCGCTCATGGGCGCGCGCCCGATGCAGCGCCTGATCCAGGACACCATCCGTCGCGCGCTCGCCGACGAGCTGCTGTTCGGCCGCCTGACCGACGGGGGACGACTCACCGTCGACCTGGACGACAAGGGCGAGGTGCTGCTGGACATCCAGCCGCTGCCGAAGAAGGAAGGGCGCTCGAAGCCCGAGCCCGAGGAAGTCGGCAGCGACGGCCAGTCCTGACCTGCCACCTCCCCGCGTGAAAAAGCCGCCCTCGGGCGGCTTTTTTTCATGGCTGGAAGCTGGTCGTGGGCGGCCGGCCCGCCAGGTGCAGTGTGGCGGTGGCGGGCGGGGTCTGGGCCACGAGTAGGCCGCGACGGTACACGCGCAGGCGGGTAGCCCGCAGGCGGATCGCCTCGATCGGGTCGCGCGCCTGGAGCAGCACGAAATCGGCGTTGCAACCCGGCTCCAGGCCGTAGCCCTCCAGGTGCAGGATGCGCGCGGGGTTCACCGTGACCGCATCGAAGCACTGGCGCATGGCGGCCTGGCTCGTCATCTGGCCCACGTGCAGCCCCATGTGCGCGGCCTCCAGCATGTCGGCCGAGCCGAGGGAGTACCACGGGTCCATCACGCAGTCGTGGCCGAAGGCCACCGTGGCGCCGGCGGCCATCAGCTCGGGTACGCGGGTCATGCCGCGGCGCTTGGGGTAGCTGTCGTGGCGGCCCTGCAGGGTGATGTTGATCAGGGGGTTGGCCACCGCGCTGACGCCGGCCTCGGCGATCAGGGGGATCAGCTTGGAGACGTAGTAGTTGTCCATCGAATGCATGGACGTGAGGTGCGAGCCGGTGACGCGGCCCTGCAGGCCCAGGCGCTGGGTCTCATAGGCCAGGGTCTCGATGTGGCGCGAGAGCGGATCGTCGGACTCGTCGCAGTGCATGTCCACCAGGCGGCCCTGTTCGGCGGCGATCTCGCACAGGAGGCGGACGCTCGTCGCACCGTCTGCCATGGTGCGCTCGAAGTGGGGAATGCCGCCCACCACGTCCACGCCCATCGCCAGCGCCTTCTTCAGGTTCTCCAGCGCGCCGGGGGCGCGCAGCACGCCGTCCTGCGGGAAGGCCACCAGCTGCAGGTCGATGTAGGGGGCCACGCGCTTTTTGACCTCGAGCAGCGCTTCGACGGCCAGCAGCTTCGGGTCGCAGATGTCCACGTGGCTGCGGATCGCCAGCAGGCCGCGGGCGACCGCCCAGTCGCAGTAGGCCAGGGCGCGTTCGACCAGCGCCTCCTGCGTGAGCAGGGGCTTGAGCTCGCCCCACAGGGCGATGCCCTCCAGCAGCGTGCCGCTGGCGTTCACCCGCGGCTGGCCGTAGCTGAGGGTGGCGTCCATGTGGAAGTGCGCATCGACGAAGGGCGACGTGACCAGCTGGCCCTGCGCGTCGACCACTTCGGCGGCCGGTGCCTGGAAGCCCGGCGTGACGCCGACGATGCGGCCGTCCTGCACCGCGATCGACATGTCGGTGCGGCCATCGGGCAGGGTGGCGTGGGTGACGAGGAGGTCGAGCATCAGCGTTCGCCTTTCCGGTAGGGTTTCATCAGGGCCTGCGGGTAGGCCGCGCGCCGCGCCACCAGCACCAGCGCCAGGATGGACAGCAGGTAGGGCAGCATCAGGTACAGCTGGTAGGGCACCGGCGAGTCGCCGGCCTGCTGCAGGCGCAGCTGCAGCGCGTCGAAGAAGGCGAACAGCACCGCGCCGAGCAGCGCCTTGCCGGGGCGCCAGGAGGCGAACACCACCAGCGCCACGCAGATCCAGCCGCGGCCGTTGACCATGTTGAAGAAGAAGGCGTCGAAGGCCGACAGCGTGAGGAAGGCGCCGGCCACGCCCATGAGGGCCGAGCCCGCGGCAATGGCGCCGGTGCGCACCGCACCCACCGGAATGCCCTGGCTCTCGGCGGCGTGCGGGTTCTCGCCAACCATGCGCACCGCCAGGCCCAGGGGCGTGCGATGCAGCACCCAGGCGATGACCGGCACCAGCACCAGGGCCAGCAGCGTCAGCGGCGTCTGCTGCGACAGCACCGGCACGCCCAGCCACTCCATCGGCTGGAAGGGGGTGATGGTGGGAGGTGTGGTGACCTTGGGAAAGCTCACGCGGTAGGCGAAGGCGCTGAGCGCGGTGGCCAGCAGGGTGATGCCCAGGCCCGCCACGTGCTGCGACAGGGCCAGGCCCACGGTGAGGCCCGCATGCAGCAGGCCGAACACGACGCCGGTGAAGGCGGCCACCGCCACGCCGGCCCACAACGGCAGGCCCAGGTACACCGCCAGCCAGCCGGTGAACGCGCCGGCAACCATGATGCCCTCGATGCCCAGGTTCAGGACGCCCGCGCGCTCGCACAGGAGCACGCCGAGGGTGCCGAGGATCAGGGGCGAGGCGATGCGAAGCAGCGCGACCCAGAAGGCGGGGTTGGCGAGGATGTCGATGAGGGTGTCCATCAGCGCCACCTCACCCGGTATTGCGCCAGCAGCGTGGCCACCAGCACCGACAGCAGCGAGGCCGCGACGATGACGTCGGCGATGTACGTGGGCACGCCGACGCTGCGGCTCATGCTGTCCGCGCCTACCAGCACGCCGGCGACGAATACCGCCGCGCCCACCACCCCCACCGGGTGCAGCTGCGCCAGCATCGCGATGACGATGCCGCTGTAGCCGTAGCCGGGTGACATGTGGAGGGTGACGTAGCCGGTGCGGCCCGCGACCTCCAGCGCGCCCGCCAGGCCCGCCAGGCCACCGGAGACCAGGGCCACCAGCACCACGGTGCGCAGGGGCGGTACGCCGGCGAAGCGCGCGGCCCGGGCGTTGGCGCCCTGGGCCCGCAGGTCGAAACCGAAGACGGTGCGGGCGAACAGCGCCCACAGCGCCAGCGCCAGGCCGATCGCCACCAGCAGGCCAGTGTGCAGGCGGGTGCCCTCGAGCAGGCGGCCCAGTTCCAGGTCGGACTGCAGCGCCACGCTCTGGGGCCAACCCATGGCGGTCGGGTCCTTCATGGGTCCATCGAGCAGGGCGGAGACGCCGAGCAGGACGATGAAGTTCAGGAGCAGGGTGGTGACCACCTCGTCGACCCCCAGGCGCGCCTTGAGCAGCGCGGGCCCCAGCAGGAGCAGCGCGCCGGCCAGGGCCGCGGCGGCGACCATGAGTGCGAACAGCACCGGGCTCGGCAGGCCGGTGAAGCCTTCGCCGCCATGCAGGCCGCCCACCGCCACCGCCGCCAGCGCGCCGGCATACAGCTGGCCCTCGGCGCCGATGTTGAACAGGCGCGCACGGAAGGCCACTGCGGCGGCCAGGCCGGTGAGCACCAGGGGGATGGCACGGGTCAGCGTTTCGGACAGCGCGAAGACCGAGCCGAAGCCGCCGCGCACCACCGCGGCCCAGGTCGGACCGACGGCGGCGCCGGCCCACAGCACCAGCAGCGAACTCACCACCAGGGTGAAGGCCACCGCGCCCAGCGGCGCCAGCACCAGCGCCGTCGGCGAGAGGTGGCTGCGTTTCTCGAGCCTCATGCCGGCGACCTCGCGTCCTCTCCTGCCATGGCCAGGCCGATGGCGTCGCGCGTCCAGTCCTGCGCGGGCCGGGCCGGGGTCAGGTGGCCGGCATGCATCACGGCGATGCGGTCTCCCAGGGTCATCACTTCATCCAGGTCGTCGGAAATGAGCAGCACCGCAGCGCCGCGGTCGCGGGCCTGCAGGAGCTGTTGCTGCACGAAGGCGACCGCGCCCACGTCCAGGCCCCAGGTGGGCTGGTGCGCCACGATCAGGCGCGGGGTGCGGCCGTCGGGCGCGACGAGGGCGCGCCCGAGAATCAGTTTCTGCATGTTGCCGCCCGAAAGTGAGCGGGCCGGCGCGTCCGGGCCGCCGCCGCGCACGTCGAAGGCCTGCGAGATGCGGCGGGCATGCTCCCGCGCCTGCGCGCGCCGCACCCAGCCGCCGCGCGAGAACGGCAGCCCGCGCAGCCGCTCGGACACCGCGTTCTCCCACAGGGGCAGGTCGCCGACCACGCCTGTGCCGTGCCGGTCCTCCGGGATGCGGGCCACGCCCTGGCCAACCAGCCAGGCCGGGTCGGCCCGAAGCGGCCGGCCGTCCAGCGTGGCGCGACCGGCGCTGGCCTCGCGCAGGCCGCACAGCACCTCGGCCAGCGCCTGCTGGCCGTTGCCGGACACGCCGGCGATGGCGGTGATCTCGCCCGCCCGCAGCGTGAGCGAGACGCCCCGCAGGCGGTCCCGCAGGCCGTCGGTGCGCACGTCCTCCAGCACGCAGGCGGGATCGCCCACGCGGGTCGCCGGCTGGCGCTGGGGCAGGGCGACGTCCTGGCCCACCATCCATCGCGCGAGTTCGGCAGGCGAGGTGTCGGCCACGCGGGCCCGGGCGACGAGGCGGCCACCGCGCAGCACCGCCACGCGGTCGGCCACCCGCATCACCTCGGCCAGCTTGTGGCTGATGAAGATGAGGGACAGGCCCTGGCGCACCAGGCCGCCCAGGGTGTCGAACAGCGCCTCGCTCTCCTGCGGGGTGAGGACGGCGGTGGGCTCGTCCAGGATCAGGATGCGCGCGCCGCGGTACAGCGCCTTGAGGATCTCCACCCGCTGGCGCTCGCCCACCGAGAGGCTGGCGACGCGGGCGTCCGGGTCCACCGGCAGGCCGAACTGGCGCGCCACCTCGAGCAGGCGCTGGCGCGCGGCGCCGGTCCGGCTGGCGGGCCGCCACAGCGGCTCGGTGCCAAGGATGACGTTGTCCAGGACGCTCAGGTTGTCCGCCAGCTGGAAATGCTGGTGCACCATGCCGATGCCGGCGGCCAGGGCCGCGCGCGGCTGGCCCGCGGGCAGCGGGCGGCCGAAGGCTTCGATGGTGCCGGCGTCGGCGGTGTAGTGCCCGAACAGGATGGACACCAGCGTGGACTTGCCGGCGCCGTTTTCCCCGAGCAGGGCCAGCACCTCGCCGGACGCGAGGTCCAGCGAGATGGCGTCGTTGGCGACGAGGGAGCCGAAGCGCTTGGTGATGCCCGCCAGCCGCAGGACCTCGGTCCCGGCGGCCGGCGCCGTCACTGGAACGCTCACTTGGCCCCGGTCGACTTGGGCTGGTTGTCGTCGACCTTGACGGTGAACTTGCCGTCCAGGATGGCCTTCTCGCGGGCCTTGACCTTGGCGACCAGGTCGGCCGGGACCTTCTTCTCGAAGGTGCCCAGCGGGGCGAGCTCGGAGCCCTTGTACTTCATCATCGAGAACTGGCCGTAATCCTCGTTCTTGAACTTGCCGTCCTTGACCGCCTTGATGGCGCGGTCGATGGTGGGCTCCATGTGCCAGAGGGCGGAGGCCACCACGGTGTCGGGGTACTTGTCCTGGGTGTTGATCACGTTGCCGATGGCGAGCTTGCCGCGCTCCTTGGCCGCGTCGGACACGCCGAAGCGCTCGGCGTAGAGGATGTCGGCGCCCTTGTCGACCATGGCGAAGGCGGCTTCCTTGGCCTTGGGCGGGTCGAACCAGCTGTTGATGAAGGTCACGGTGAACTCGACCTTCGGATTGACTTCCTTGGCGCCGGCCATGAAGGCGTTCATCAGGCGGTTCACTTCGGGGATGGGGAAGCCGCCGACCATGCCGATCTTGTTCGACTTGGTCATGCCGCCGGCGATCATGCCGGTGAGGTAGGCGGGCTCCTGGATGTAGTTGTCGAAGACGGAGAAGTTGGGGGCCTGCGGCTTGCCGGAGGAGCCCATGAGGAAGGCGACCTTGGGGAAGTCCTTGGCGACCTTGCGGGCGGCGGCTTCCACGGCGAAGGATTCACCGACGATCAGCTGGTTGCCGGCGGTGGCGTACTCGCGCATGACGCGCTCGTAGTCGGCGTTGGCCACGTTCTCGCTGGCCTTGTACTCGATCTCGCCACGGGCCTCGGCGGCCTTCAGCGCCTTGTGGATGCGGCTGACCCACTGCTGCTCGAAGGGCACGGTGTAGATGCCGGCCACCTTGATCTTGGCCTGGGCCTGGGCCAGGCCGGGGGTGGAGGCGGCAGCCAGGGCGGCGGCCAGCGCGAGCAGTTGACGGCGTTGCAGTGCGGACATCGGGGGACTCCTCTGGTTGAAAAATTCTTGTGAAGCTTCTTGTGAAGGGGGTGGTTTATTTGGTGCCGAACATGCGGTCGCCTGCATCGCCCAGGCCCGGCAGGATGTAGCCGTGGTCATTGAGCTGGCGGTCGATGGCGGCGGTGTAGACGGGGACGTCCGGGTGGGCGTCGTTCATCGCCTTCACGCCCTCGGGGCAGGTGAGCAGGCAGACGAACTTGATGGAGCGGGGCTGCAGCTGCTTGAGGCGCTCGACGGCGGCGATGGCGCTGTTGCCGGTGGCTAGCATCGGGTCCACCACGATGATGTCGCGCGAGGTCATCTCCTGCGGCATCTTGAAGTAGTACTCCACGGCCTTCAGCGTCTTGGGGTCGCGGTACAGGCCGATGTGGCCGACGCGGGCGCCGGGCACCACAGACAGCATCCCGTCGAGGATGCCGTTGCCCGCGCGCAGGATGGAGACGAACACCAGCTTCTTGCCGTCGATCATCGGCGCAGACATGGTCTCCAGCGGCGTCTCGATCGTCACGTGGTGCATGGGCATGTCCCGCGTGACCTCATAGGCCATGAGCATGGACAGTTCATTCAGCAGGCGCCGGAAGCTGTTGGTGGACGCTTCCTTGTTTCGCATCAGGGACAGCTTGTGCTGCACCAGGGGATGGTTGATGACGTGGACGTTCTTCATGCTTCAGGTTCGGTTCCGGTACCGCCGACCGCCAGGGCTGGTCGGCCAGCACGCAATTGTCGCGCCAATTCGAGTCCGGCCTGCGTGCTGACCCCCTCAAAATCGGCTGCGGCCCCGGTCCCCGTCGCCGCCCGGGCCTGCGTCCAGGCGCGCTCGACCAGGGCCACGGTGAGGGCGCGCCATTCGACGACGATCTCGTCGCCCGGGCGCCACGCCGTCGTGGCCAGGGCCGGGTTGCGCAGGCGCAGCACACCGGCGTCCAGCAGCAGGCTGCCGTGGGCGGCATGGGCCAGCGGGGTGAGGCCGGCCAGGCCCCGCGTGTGCACGCCGGCCCACTCGAAGGGTGCGAGCAGGCTACGGGCCATCCACTGCAGCCGCTCGTGGAACGGCACCCACCCGTCGGACGGGCCCGGCCCGCGTACCGCCGGGTGGCGCCAGCAGTCGCCCAGGGCGATCCCGCCCGGGGACGGGGTACCCGCAAGGACCGGGCACAGGGTCGCCAGCAGCTGGGACAGCAGGTCGTGCGCGTCGAGGTCGGCAGTGGGCGGCACGCCCAGGCCGTAGGCCGTGACCAGCAGGTCGAACAGGCCGGCGGGGCGGCCCTCGTCGCCGAACACCTCGGGTTGTTCGGACAGGATCTCCCCAAGGCGCCGCAGCTGGATCGCGAGGGCCGGCAGCCCGGGCAGCGGGTTGCCCGGGTGCACCTGGAAGGCCTGCGCCAGCCGGTCGTCCACCACGGCGCGCAGGCCCAGGGCATCGGCCTGGCAGGGCCGGTCGGGCCGGCCGGAGAAGAGGCCCGCGGTGAAGGCATGGAACAGGGCGCAGGCGAGGCCGGCCGGGCCGGCCAGGCGGCGTCCGCCAGGGGCGCGCCTCGGCTGCCAGGCGTGGCGGGCCTCGGTGACATCCGTGTACGCCCAGCCGGCCGGTCCGTCACGACCCGGGTCGATGGCCAGGGCGCCCAGGGCCGCGAGGTCGACCCGGGCGTGGGCCTGTTCGCCCGGAGGCAGGGCGGCGGTCAAAGGGTCGAGCGTTGCGCGCCACCGTGGCAGGCCGGCGTCCAGGTGCCGCCAGAAGGCGTGCGGCAGCCCCCGGTGGGCCCGGTCGACGTGCCGCGCCGCCGCGGCGATGCGGTCCGCCAGGGCGGGCAGGGCGTTCTCGTCCACCTCGAACCAGGCCGAGTGGCCCAGGCGGGCGCGGTCCAGGAGCTGGCCGCACCGCTCACGCACCGCCCGGGTGGTGCGCAGTTCGGTCGCGGCCAACTCGCCGTTGGCGCGGGGGTCGACAAACTCATCGTCCATGCGGGCGCTGCTCGGGCCGGGGTGGCAGCCCCGGCAATCGGCATGCCCGGGGACGCGTCAGCGCCGGCGACGGGGGCCGGACAGTCCGCCCAGCACGCCGCGCATGATCTCGCGGCCTATGCTGCTGCCCACCGAGCGCACGACCGAGCGGGCCATGGACTGCACCAGCCCGTCCCGCTGCCCGCCGCGCGGGCCGGTGGACCCGAAGAGGAAGTCGCCCAAGCCCTGCATGACGCGGCTGCCGGCGCCGGCAGCCGCGCTCTGCGCAGCGTCCGTGCCACCTTCGGCCCCGGCGGCCACCCGCCCGGTCAGGCGCTCATAGGCGGATTCGCGGTCGACCGTCTTCTCGTACACCCCGGCCACCAGCGAGCCGGCCAGCAGCGCCTGGCGCTCGTGCACCTCGATGGGGCCGATGCGGCTGGCCGGCGGCACCACGAAGGCGCGCAGCGTCTCGCCGGGGCGGCCCTTGTCGTCCAGCAGGCTCACCAGCGCCTCGCCCACCGCCAGCTCGGTGATGGCGGCCTCGATGTCCAGCCCGGCGCGCGGGCGCATGGTCTGGGCGGTGGCCTTGACGGCCTTCTGGTCGCGCGGCGTGAAGGCGCGCAGGGCGTGCTGCACCCGGTTGCCCAGCTGGCCCAGCACCGAGTCAGGCACGTCCAGCGGGTTCTGGGTGACGAAGTAGACCCCCACGCCCTTGGAGCGCACCAGCCGCACCACCAGCTCGATGCGCTCGACCAGCGCCTTGGGCGCGTCGTCGAACAGCAGGTGGGCCTCGTCGAAGAAGAACACCAGCTTGGGCTTGTCCAGGTCGCCCACCTCGGGCAGCAGCTCGAACAGCTCGGACAGCATCCACAGCAGGAAGGTGGCGTACAGGCGCGGGGCGTTGAGCAGCCGGTCGGCCGCCAGGATGTTGACCACGCCCTGGCCCCTGGCGTCGGTCTGCAGGAAGTCCTGCAGGTCCAGCATGGGCTCGCCGAAGAAGCGGTCGCCGCCCTCGGCCTCGATCTGCAGCAGCCCGCGCTGGATGGCGCCGATGCTGGCGGCGCTGATGTTGCCGAACTCGGTGGTGAACTGCTTCGCGTTGTCGCCCACGTGCTGGAGCAGGGCGCGCAGGTCCTTCAGGTCCAGCAGCAGGCCCTGCGCGTCGGCGACGCGGAAGACGATCTGCAGCACCCCGGCCTGCGTCTCGTTCAGATTGAGCATGCGCGCCAGCAGCAGCGGGCCCATGTCGGAGACGGTGGCCCGCACCGGGTGGCCGCGCTCGCCGAACACGTCCCACAGCGTGACCGGGCAGCCGGCCGGATCGGGCACAGGCAGGCCGCGCTCCTGCAGGATCGCCTTGAGCCTGTCGGACGGCTGCCCGGGCTGGCTGATGCCGGTGAGGTCGCCCTTGACGTCGGCCAGGAACACCGGCACCCCGATGCGGCTGAAGCCCTGCGCCAGGCTCTGCAGGGTCACGGTCTTGCCGGTACCGGTAGCGCCGGTGACCAGGCCGTGCCGGTTGGCCAGGGCGGGCAGCAGGTGGCAGTCGGTGCCGGCATGGGCGCCGGCGGCGCGGGCGATCAGCAGGGGTTGGGCCATGGGGTGAAAAGTAGAATGCGGGGTTTCCCCCGAAGCGTAACGCAGCACGGGTCTGGCTCCCCCCGGAGGCAGCCCGCAGGGCACCCCACAAGGCACACCTCACAAGGAACCCCCATGGCCGGACACAGCAAATGGGCCAACATCCAGCACCGCAAGGGCCGCCAGGATGAAAAGCGCGGCAAGATCTGGACGCGCGTGATCCGCGAGATCATGGTCGCGGCCCGTCAGGGCGGCGGCGACCTCAACGCCAACCCCCGCCTGCGCCTGGCGGTGGACAAGGCCAAGGCGGCCAACATGCCGGCCGACACCGTCAAGCGCAACATCGACAAGGCCACCGGCAACCTCGAGGGCGTGAACTACGAAGAAATCCGCTACGAGGGCTACGGCATCGGCGGCGCGGCCATCATCGTCGACACCATGACCGACAACAAGGTGCGCACGGTGGCCGAGGTGCGGCACATCTTCAGCAAGTACGGCGGCAACATGGGCACCGAGGGCTCGGTGGCCTTCCAGTTCCGCCACTGCGGCCAGATCATCCTGGCGCCGGGCACCTCCGAGGATTCGGTGATGGAAGTGGCGCTGGAAGCCGGCGCCGATGACGTCATCACCGACGATGAAGGCGCCATCGAGGTGCTGACCGGCCCGGGCGAGTTCGAGAAGGTGCGCAATGCGCTGGAGGCCGCCGGCCTCAGGCCCGAGGTGGCCGAGGTGACCATGCGCCCCGAGAACACCGTGGCCCTGGCCGGCGATGACGGCGCGCGCATGCAGAAGCTGCTGGACATGCTGGAAGACCTGGACGACGTGCAGGACGTGTTCCACAACGCCGAGATCGCCGAATGAAAGTCCTCGTGATCGGTGGCGGCGGCCGCGAGCATGCCCTGGCCTGGAAGCTGGCCCAGTCGCCCAAGGTGCAAGCGGTGTACGTGGCCCCCGGCAACGGCGGCACCGCGGTGGACCCGGCCCTCGTCAACCTGCCCATCACCGACGTCGCGCAGCTGCGCCAGTGGGCGCTGGACGAGAAGGTCGCCCTCACGGTGGTCGGCCCCGAGGCCCCTCTGGCCGCGGGCGTGGTGGACGCCTTCCGCGCCGCCGGCCTGCGCATCTTCGGGCCCACCCGGGCGGCGGCCCAGCTGGAAAGCTCCAAGGCCTTCTCCAAGGCCTTCATGAAGCGCCATGGCGTGCCCACCGCCGCCTACGAGACCTTCACCGACGCGGCCCAGGCCCATGCCTACGTGGACCGCATGGGCGCGCCCATCGTGGTCAAGGCCGACGGGCTGGCCGCCGGCAAGGGCGTGGTGGTCGCCATGACGGCGGCCGAGGCGCATGAGGCCATCGACTTCATGCTCCTGGACAACAAGCTGGGCGTCACCCACAACGAAGGTGGCGCGCGGGTGGTGATCGAGGAGTTCCTGCAGGGCGAGGAAGCCAGCTTCATCGTCCTGTGCGACGGAAAGAACGTGACCGCCCTGGCCACGAGCCAGGACCACAAGCGCCTGCTCGACGCCGACCAGGGCCCCAACACTGGCGGCATGGGCGCCTACTCGCCCGCGCCGGTGGTAACGCCCGCGGTGCACGCCCGTGCCATGCGCGAGGTCATCCTGCCCACCATCCGCGGGATGGAGAAGGACGGCATTCCGTACACCGGCTTCCTGTATGCCGGCCTGATGGTCGATCCGCAGGGCGGCGTGAAGACGCTGGAGTTCAACTGCCGCATGGGTGATCCGGAGACGCAGCCGATCATGATGCGGCTGAAGTCCGACCTGGTGGACGTGATGATGGCCGCCACCTCCGAGGGGCTGGACCAGGTCGAGCTGCAATGGGACCGCCGCACCGCGCTGGGCGTGGTGATGGCGGCGGCCGGCTACCCGCTGGCCCCGCGCAAGGGCGATGCGGTCACCGGCCTGCCGGCGGCGATGGAGGACGCGATGGTGTTCCACGCCGGCACCGCCATGGACGGCGACCGGCTGGTCACCAGCGGCGGCCGGGTGCTGTGCGTGACCGCGCTGGCCGACACGGTGAAGGCGGCGCAGCAGCGCGCCTACGAGGTGGTGCGAGGTATCCGCTTCGACGGCGCCCAGTGGCGCTCGGACATCGGCTTCCGGGCGGTCAAGGGCTGAGGCGCCGGGCCCTCCTGCCGGCAGGTCACAATGCGGGCAGGAGGAGACCCATGAACCCGATCGAGGACGTCCGCGGCTACCTGACCGGCCTGCAGGACCGCATCACCACCGCCATTGCCGGCATCGACGGCGGCAGTTTCGTCTCGGACGCCTGGCGCAAGCCCGAGGGCGAGCGGCTGCAGGGCGAGGGCATTACCCGCATCCTGGAGGGCGGCCCGGTGTTCGAGCGCGCCGGCTGCGGTTTTTCCCATGTGCGCGGGCCGCAGCTGCCGCCTTCGGCCACGCAGCACCGGCCCGAGCTGGCCGGCGCGCCCTTCGAGGCCATGGGCGTATCGCTCGTCTTCCACCCCCGCAATCCCTATGTGCCCACGGTGCACATGAACGTGCGCATGATTGCGGCCACGCCGGCCGGCGGCGAGCCGGTGTGCTGGTTCGGCGGTGGCATGGACCTCACGCCCTATTACGGCTTCGACGAGGACGCCACGCACTTCCACCGCACTTGCCGTGACGCGCTGGCCCCCTTCGGCGAGGACAAGTACCCACGCTTCAAGCAGTGGTGCGACGAGTATTTCTGCCTCAAGCACCGCAACGAGCAGCGTGGCGTGGGCGGCGTGTTCTTCGACGACTTCGCCGAGCTGGGCCAGGCGCGCAGCTTCGCCATGCTGCAGGCGGTGGCCGATGCCTTCCTGGACGCCTACCTGCCCATCGTCCACCGCCGCAAAGACACCCCCTACGGCGAGCGCGAGCGCGCATTCCAGCTGTATCGGCGCGGGCGCTACGTGGAGTTCAACCTGGTGTGGGACCGCGGCACGCACTTCGGCCTGCAGTCGGGCGGGCGCACCGAGTCCATCCTGCTGTCCATGCCGCCCCTGGCCAGCTGGGCCTACCAGCAGCGGCCCGAGCCGGGCACGCCGGAGGACGCGCTGTACAGCCGCTACCTCGTGCCGCGCGAATGGGCGTGAGATCGGCGTGACCGGGCCGCAGCGCATCGGACTCTTCGGCGGGGCCTTCGACCCGCCGCACCGGGCGCACGTGGCCCTGGCCCGGCAGGCCATCGGGCAGCTGGGGCTGGACTGCCTGCGGGTCACCCCGACCGGCCAGGCCTGGCACAAGGCCCGGCCGCTGACCGACGCGGCCCACCGGCTGGCGATGGCCCGCCTGGCCTTCGAAGGGATGGACGCGGTGGTGGTGGACGACCGGGAAATGCGCCGCACCGGTCCGAGCTACACCGTCGACACCCTGCGCGAGCTGCAGGCCGAACAGCCCGGGGCCCGGCTGTTCCTGGTGATGGGGGCCGACCAGGCCCGGGCCTTCGACACCTGGCGGGAAGCCGCCGAAATCACCCGACTGGCTACAATCTGCGTCGCCGGCAGGCCTTTGGATTCCCCGGACGAGCCCGGGCAGCCTGAGCCGGCGTACCCGATTCCCGGCGGCCGCTGGGAGCTGCTGGCCCTGCCACCGACGCCCCTGAGCGCCACCGGGATCCGCCAGCGACGGGCGTCCGGCGAGGCGGTCACCGACCTGGTGCCCCCCGCGGTCGGACGCTATATTGACCAACACCACCTTTACCTGCCTGCCTGATGACCGAAGCCGCCTCCGCCAAGAAAGACACCCAGCGCCTGCAGCGTGCCATCGTCGACGGCCTGGAAGACGTCAAGGCGCAGGACATCCGCGTCTTCAACACCGAGCACCTGTCGCCCCTGTTCGAGCGGGTGATCGTCGCCTCGGGCACCTCCAACCGCCAGACCAAGGCGCTGGCCGCCAGCGTGCGCGATGCGGTGCGGGATGCCGGCTTTGCCAAGCCGCGCATCGAGGGCGAGGACAACGGCGAATGGATCATCGTGGACTGCGGCGCCGCCGTCGCCCACATCATGCAGCCGGCCATCCGCAGCTACTACCAGCTCGAGGAGATCTGGGGTGACAAGCCGGTGCGCCTGAAGGTCGGCGCGCCTGTGCCCACCCAGCCGGTGCGCGCGGCCAAGGCGGCCCAGCCCGCCAAGCCGGTGCGCGAGCC
>JACCDX011633228.1_pt1 | contig 13978 bp, 23 predicted proteins | sample 7449681 | NCBI WGS metagenome assembly JACCDX01 (sample SAMN15323450, study PRJNA562643) | freshwater metagenome | isolation source: river surface water | place: USA:Blue River Watershed | collected 2017-08-18
CAGGCCAATTTGTTGATAAAGATGTTGCAAAATTATAATGTCGAACAGCGGTCCTTGTGACCATATTGCACTCGACCCTTTTACAAAACTCTGTAATTGAGATAATGCATCATTGACACTGTGACGATCGTATGGCGACCATGCTTCTTCTCGAACATCTATGGGTTGTGTGTCCCACCAGAGCATAGTACTGTCAGTTCTAACACGCCCTAGCTGTTCTTGTTCTTCAATGTCAATGCGCATATAGAGACTGTCGCCAGGGCCACTAAGTGAGTTGGGATCAAACTTAGCAGCACCTAGCGTTAGCACAATAGCATTGTCGCAGTCACCTGCGGTTTCAATGTCTATCATTACATCAGTCATCGTAATCTTCACCGTATTCGGCGGCATATTCAGCATCACGAGCGTCAATAACATCGTTTGCAAGTTTATGCAACAACCGATATTCTTTGTGTTCTGCACTTTGACTGCCTTGGTGCATAACCGGCAACCAAACTCGACGAGTAGATTCCATCATCTCGTTGACCATTACACCAATCAGTTGCAGCTTAAGCAACTCTGTTGCATGATTGTAATTGCCTTCAACTGCACTTTCAAGGATTTTGTCTTTGGTAAAAGCAGCATCCCAGAACTCATGATTCTCAAAACTCATAATCAGTGAACGCATCACTGGTTCTCGTTCATCGCCGCGCATTGCAAACTTACGGTTGACATAGCGTTCGATCTTGTCCATGTCTTCAGTAGTAGCGATAGTTTCACGCACGGTGTCCATCAGCTTAGGCACAAACTTATCTGCAATGATTGCATAGGTCAAATTGCGTTCATAGCAGTCGTTGGGATCAGTGCCTTTGCCTTCGCCAACATAAATGTCAAACGTCCATTCATTCCACAGACGATCAACAACATCCTTGCGAATCATAGTAAAGTATACAGGACGTTTGCTGGTCCAATCGTCTACATAAAGACGATCTTCATGTACAGCTTCAAAGAACTTATCAATATCAAATTCGTCCTTTTTGATCGGAATGTCGTGATATTGATTATCGCCTTGATCCATTTCAACAAGGGTACGTTTCATTTCATTGATGAAATCGTTGAGAATCAAACCAGTGCAATTTTCAGCACCACCATAGTCATTGTATTCTGCAACAAACGGTGTGATCATTGGCCGGTAAAATGCAGTGCTGTAGCAATGGCTACGATAGCCTGACAGATCTTTTTCCTTGATAGGAAACACATACACAGCTTCTCCCTCGTGAATAGGGAGGTTAGTAAGTCCACAGGTGTTATTCCACGAGCCCATAGTGATTAATCCTTTTTAAAAAATACAGAATATCCAACCTGTTTACCTTTGTAGTAAAGAGGTTTAACAGCGACGTCTTTGCTGCCTTGCGCTTGCTTTTGTGCAGCATAATTGTTTGCTTCAGGTAGCGTGTTTAGTGAATAGCGTATCATGGCGCAATGCCTTCGCTATAACCGTATTCGTATTCGTCCCATTCTTCGTCGTATTCGCCACGACATTCAGCAACCCAATCCAAATAGGCTTGCGTAGGTTCACCTGTAGTGAAACGAAGTTCTGCATGTCCATTGTCCCAGCGAGCTTCTTTACGAATCACCAGTGTGCCGTGTAGGATACGAGCAACTTGATCCAGCACCCAGTCTTTGTGATGAGCACCGTCAATGCCACCGTATGCCATAATATAACGAAGAGCCCATTGTTCTTTGGTTAGGTCTTTGTCTTCGTCTGTGTCAAACTCGCCTAGATAACCTTGCATGTGTATACCTTTGTTGAATGTTCGTTGCTGACACTAACACTATGTTTTAATTTTGTCAACAGTAGCTACTAAATATTCCTATGCGTATTACCGAATTCATTAACCCTGTATTAGCTGTGCTGCATAGAAATATGCTGCTCAATGAAGCACCGATTGGCACTGCAACAATTAGTAGATCATGGAATAGCAACGAACTAGGTGGGAATCCAAGTTGGGATTTTAAACCGTTAGGTAACGTCGGACGTTTTACTGTAGGAACAGAATCTGCAGGAAATGGTGTAACAAATGTATTACTTGTTGATCGCAACGATGAAATAGTTGGGAAACTTGAATTAGTTACTACAGAAACTGATAAAAATAAGTTTAAATTCTGGCGTGTGTTTAAAGCTATTTTAAAAAAAGATCTACAAGGTCGCGGCATTATGCCAAAAGTCTATGCATTTATAGTAAATCACGGTTACAATCTGCGAGCCGACGAAGAACAAAGCATAGGTAGTCAAATATTATGGGCCAAACTATCAAAAGATCCGTCAGTTAACGTATATGCAGCATTGCACAATCAATATACAGGCGAGATTGAATATTCGGACGTAGAAGGTTTAAAACAACTTCAAGCGAATTTCCATCTTTATCATGACGAAATGGCCGAGGAGTTGAAGTATATTCATAATGAAATTGATTCGTTAAAAGCTATTAGAGATCGAGTGAATGACGAATATATCAACATTCCCAAGGATGTTAAAGATCCAGAAAAATATTTGTCAGCTGAATACGATAGACTTACTACTGAGATCAACGAGTTAGAATTAGATCTCAGTGAGTTAATTAGACAGCATCGTTTAGAAACTCAAAAAGATATGTATCTGTTAGCTATACCTGCTAAGAAATCAGACACAGTTACAGAATCGCAACACGATCGATGGGCACAACTCGATCGAGAAGAAGAACTAAAAGCATTAGAACTAGTTAAAAAAGACGGTATGAACATTATGTACGTATACCTTCCAAGTGAAGCTGTACAACTTGCCGCAGTAAAGCAAAATCCGTTTGCTATATACGAAATAGACGAAATGAAAAGTAAAACTGTAATACTAACAGCTATATTAGGAATGCTTAAGAATGAAAGTATTCACAATGCTAAAAGTTTAACTAAAGACTTTAAGAAGCAATATCCAGATTGGCCAGAATGGGCTATAATCGATCGCAGTATAAAGGCGTTGCGTAAATGAAAATCAACGAACTAACACCATACCGCAGCAATCCTGATTACCGCAAAGCACAGGAAATATTTAAAAATCCCGAGTCTGGACCTAAACCAAGACGCAGAACTAAACTTGCAACATTAACAGTGTGGTTAGAACAACACGGGTTTAAAAATGTAGGTCAGGGTTCGTTTGGTGCTGTTTATGAAAAACCAGGGTATCCTTGGGTATTCAAAGTGTTCAACAACGACCCTGCATACTTGCATTTTCTACGTTATGTGATGCAGCATCAAGGCAACCCACATTTGCCTAAAATTCGCGGCGTAATGAAAATAGATGACAATACCTATGTAGTACGTATGGAAAATCTCAAAGAAATACCATTGGGATCAGAGCCAGCTACCAAACTGGTAAAGATACTACACAACATGGATAGCTACGGCGATTTAGAAGAAAAAGATGTAGAGTGGATTAAGAAAACATTGCCAGGTATACATCAATTCTTTATGACGTTCCCATTAGGTGGTTATGAGTATGATATTCACTATCAGAACCTTATGATGCGTGGCAATACCATAGTAATAGTTGATCCATTATATGACTGGCACGGGTTGGAAGGTGACGAATGAAACTCAACGATTTATTTGAACGTCATTATCGAACTATGCCTGCATATCAATCTGCCAAGGCTGCGTTTGAACCAACAACTGATCTGACATTAACACCAAAACTACGTAGGCAAGCAGGTGACATTGCATTAGATAAATTCAATAATTATATGGCTGACAACGGATTTACCAAACTAGGTCAAGGTGCATTTGGTGCTGTTTATGAAAAACCAGGGTATCCATGGGTATTTAAATTGTTTGCTAATGATGCTGCATATCTTGCATGGATCAACTATGTTGTTAAAAATCAAAGTAATGAACATGTTCCTAAACTAAAAGGTAAACCTTTTAGAATAAATGACGGCGTATTTGCAGTGCGTATGGAAAAACTAAAACGCATGCCTGATACCTGGTGGGACGATCCTTTGTTAGACAAAGTTGTCTACGGTGGTATAACTACACAAAATAAAGAAGAATTAAAAGAACTAGGTCATGAAGATTTAGCAAAGGTACTGGTTGATATTCACCATTTGGCTCATGGTAATATAAACAACGACTGGAACACTGACATGCACGGTGGTAATATAATGATGCGCGGTGATATACCAGTTATTACAGACCCGTTAGTAGACCGTACCGTATTCGAGTAATGAGATAAACGATGATACTAGAAGAGTTATTTTTTGTAGAAAATTACGTGCTAGATGAGATAACTCATTATAGAAACTTGCCTGCATATCACGCAGCTAAGTCAGCATTTGCTGGTGTTGGCCGCACAGGTCATTATGACGCTATGAAAAAGTTCAAGCAGTTTATGCAAGACAACGGCTTTGTAAAGCTAGGTGGCGGTGCATTTGGTGAAGTATATGAGAAGGAAGGTTACCCTTGGGTATTCAAAGTATTCCACGGAGATCCTGCATATCTAGATTTTTTACGTTTTGCAATTGCACATCAAAGCAATCCACATGTACCTAAAATCAAAGGACAACCGTTTCGCATAGATGATAACACCTATACTATACGTATAGAAAAACTACAGTCTTGGGGCGGTTACTTTGAATTGCAGACTGGTGACAATATTGGGTTACAGGATTTTCTACGTTGGTGGAACCCACCGATGAAACCAGATCAAATAGAATTTTTGAAACGTCACAAAGCTGAAGGTTTGATAGAAGTATTAAACGGGCTTGCTGAACTCTGTCGCAGTAAAAATCATAGGTTAGATCTGCATGCTGGCAACATTATGCGCAGAGGCAATACATTGGTTATTGCAGATCCATTGGTCAACGACAAGAGTATGGAAAAGAGCAAGCCACCTATGACAAAGCCAATGAGACCTACAAAAACTTCAAACTGAGTCTTTAACCATTTTCATCACATCACCGATAGGACGATGATATCCTGAACTAACACGACCCCACCATTGCACTAGTGTTTTATTATGTTCAGGTACACTAAGATGCACATGATCATACACACCAGACTTACCCTTACGTTGTAGCTGTGCAAGTGGATCTGTTCTTAGATAGTCGAGTTCAGCAGGAAGTCCTTCTTGCCATTCTGCACTGTTGTAGTCTGCAATTTCGTCGTCGTTTGCAAGTATAAGACGATATTTAAATGTCATTGTTTTAAACCCAATTCTTTGCACAATGCATTGTGACCATTCTCTGCATCAATTTCGGTTTTATAGTAACCGACTGTCTCGGTACCATTTTCGCTTGATACCTCTGACTTGTACAAGTTACCAGACTCAGTTAGCGGTATTTGATACGTTGCAAGTCGTATAGTTTCCATACTAGACAACCCACCATCAGATGATACTTTTTGCCAACGAATCATGTGCAACTCCCTTTAAACATGTTCACGGATATTTAACGCCGTATTCCCTACAGATTCTAGCATGACCAGCAGCAGCTTCTGAAAGTGTGTCATACCGATCTACAACGTCACTTTCGGTAACATCGTATGATTCAGTTTTGTTGTTGAACTTGAGTCCGAACACACAGGTTTCATAACGATAACCAAGATCGAGATCTTTGATCTTAGGCATTTCAATAGTGCTTACACGAATAGTAGCTGGTCGCAGCAACCCGCCATTGTTAGAATCCAAGTGCCAACGATTGTCCATTGTGATCTCCATTAGGTGTGTACAACTTCTTTAATACCCGCTGCACGAATAGCATCTTCGCACACCGGACAGGGTTTAGCATTTTTAGGATTGCCGTCACTGTCAAAGCGCATTACAACGATCTTATATGCCTTGTCAAGATTGCGACATTTAGCAATAGCATGAATTTCAGCATGCAGAAAGATCTTATCGCAAAGTCCAACTGCATCTGCATGTTTCTTCTGCAATGGATGAGTTTTAATATAGGAATTCTTACCTACGCTGAGAACACGACCACGTTTGTCGTAGATAAATGCAGTGAGTTCGAAGCGTTTTTTCATATTGCACATATAGTTGTTGACAGCGTTACACTGCTAGTAACATGTCGCTGTAACGCTGTCAACCATTTTTAGTTGTCGCCTTCGAAGTGATACGACCAAGCATACCCACCCCACAGATGACGCACTGCGTCTACTTTGGTTTGAGTGTTGCAGTTCTTGCGGATAATGTCTAGCAGCATATCTGCAACCTTACGGCCTTGGAAGCAGCCAAACACAATCTGTGGCGCAATAGGGTCATTCTTTTCAATCGTCGGCTTCCATTCAAGCGCATAACGCTTGCGGTCAAGACCGCTAGCAACAACAGTGTTGTAGTAGCGTTCGTAGCTGTGAACCGAGTAGTTAAACCCGTTCCAAAACTCAGCTTCAAACTGTTCAACACGATGCCGATCTTCTTCAAGCATGAACGATTTAGTGTCATCGAGTTTGTCGTTGACAATCAATTCGATCACATTCTTTTCCATCGTGATGTTGTCTTTGGTCTTGTGGATACGACAGTACCAGTCACCTTTTACTTTGTGCATTTCACCGTCGTCAAATCGAATGATCCAACCTTCCATGCCTTCGGTTTCGTGAGTCTCTGCTACTAGTGCAGCCATATTAGCAGCAGTGCCTTCGTAAGCACGAACTACTTCAATATTGTATTCTGCACCCCACTCTTGCAGATCTTTGTAGTTGACATACTCACCGTTCCAGTTGTGTCGGATAGCAATCAGCACCAAACGATCTTGCGGATAGTCAATGACAATACGCTGTTTACGGCTGCACCATTCGAACACCGGCGTCATGCCGCGGCTAATGCAATCACGAGCAAGGTCTTCGTAGCGAGTGTTGTTTGCCACGAACAGTTCTGCACCCATGCTTACATCAGTAATACCCATTTTGGTACCCCAACGAATGCTGCCATTGAACACAACCGGCGTAATCATCGACCCGTCAAGCTTTTCAAGAATCACATGATGACGAGTAAAATCAATTTCACTTGCCTGCGTTTCGTCGCGTTCATTGACGTTGAAGAACTTGTGCAAACGGCGCATCATGATGCTGCCGTCTTTGTTAAACAAGATACCACGGCATTCACGACGGATAGCAGCGTGCAAATCGTAGACACTTTCTGCAATTACCGGCGGAAACGAATCCGGCATGTTGACCATGTAGTTAACTACAAATCCCCAATCGCGTTCAGCGACGATGAACTCATCGCGACCTTGGATTGCAGGGCGAATGTCGTCCAAGTGTTTGATAGTCGGAAACTTGTAGCCCATGATCTAATTCCTCTAGTAAGTGTGTATGATTGACAATAGCAGAAACACTGCTACTGTCAACCAAGTTTTTTAAGGGGTTGAGTGATTATCGACCTGAATTACCAGATGATTTAGGAATCCTAGACATAACCTTTTTGCAATAACCGCTGGGTTTGTTACTAACACGGGCATTAGTACCACGGTTATAGAGTGTTGCGGCCTTACAGAAATCACCCTCAGCAACATCAAGGGCTTCTCTAAGATAACGCATACTCAAGGTTAGGTTTATTTCTGGGTTGAGCAGCGCCGAACACTTACCCTTAAATCCCAGACCCCTAGCAGTGCCACAACGAATCTGACCCAGACCGTAGTTACCACTACTATATGCTCGCGGATCGAAATTACTTTCGACCGAAACGACAGCGTATGCCAGCGAGAATGGCACGTTTTGTTCCTTGGCCTTGTCAGCTAATAGCTGAACCAATGTTGATTTGCTGTCATCTGTTTCAACACTGGACCCCCACGCCTTACAGCTAACGCATGCAAGTAGCAGGGCTACGACCATGATCTTCAACTTCATGGTAGTCTATTTAACTACCGAACTATAGGTATTGTCAATAGAGTTAATTATTGACAAAACCACAACATATAGTCACTTAGTGAATTTAAAGTAGCAATCTACGGCTTCTTTGAAGCGGGGTTCAAGTGTTTTGTAGTACTCGGGGTCTCTGATACCACGCATAATTACCCTTATTTCTTCGTTGGTTATGTCGATTTCGCGTAATCTTGCTTCAAACATTTCCATAAACGGATTAGGAACAGCTTTTGCTTTAGCCACAAAATCTACTCTTATTACATCAGCGGATTCCCGCTTCTTTGACTTTTGATCAGCGTAAAACCGCTTTAAATTTGGAATACGTGGTACAGTATCAGGATTATAACCTATTTTTTCTACAAGATCATTTTGTGCAACTTCTACAGTTTCTGTTTCGACAATCTCAGCTTGCACTTCTACTGTTTCGATAGGCTTAGGAAAAAGTCTGTCTTCTTTAGCTACAACACGCTTTTCCCATTTAGACAATTTGTCTAAAGCAATTTTGCTAAGTTCATTTAGAAGTTGTTTTTCAAATACAAAAAATGCTCGTGTAAACCAACCCATGCTTATTCCTCATCATACCAGAATGTACTGTGCCAACTAGTGACACAGTACATATTACTTAACATTGTTTTTTGATTTAGTCTATGGATGAAGTGGGAATTGACCAACAATATCAAACAAATCTTCTTTATATCCAAAGATGTAAGCAGCAGTCGCTTCTTTACGGAAGCAAGTGTAGTTACCATTTGCGTTGACGATTGGTTGTGCAGTATGAGTAGTAGGATAGATCAAACTGAAAATTTCAGCATCAACTGTGTAAGGATATGTTGGATCAATCACAATACCATTTGCAAATTCGGCATCACTGGCTCGATTAACTGCTTTAATTACATCTTCCCAAGACGCCTTGAGGTTAATCTGCGTACCAAACCCCTGTGAAGTTGAGGACATCCATTCCTGTACCGCAGGATCAATAGATTCACCATTTTTCATAGGTTCAATAACGTGTCGTTGTACGAACGCATTTGCAGCATGCCCTGAATGAGCTTGTGCTTTGCCGGGTGTCATACTGTTCATATCTGTGCGAACAAACACGTAGAGTACAGGGAGACCTGCCATTTTGTTTTCCTTTGTGTTAGTGCGGATTAATAAACCCGCACAATAAGATGACCGTTGTCAACTTTGACTTGCACATTACCAAGTGCAAGCAACGGACCGTAGAGTTTGGCATTCTTGTCAGCGAGCGAAGTACGCTTGAGTTTGATACCTGCATCACTAACTTTGACTGCTTCGAACGGTGTACGCGAACCCAGACCACGCTTGGTGTAGTAGTTGGGGCGATGTCCAAAGAAATCTTTGATGATGTCACTTACAGCACAGACACGGTCGACATGTGCATCAGTGTCGAATAGGTTGCTATGCTTTTCGTTGGCTTCTTCGCTGCGATAGCTGGCATTGAGATATGCTCCCAACCCGTTAGCAGCTTTGCGAGCATTGACAGTATCTTCTTGAACTAGCGTTGCGGTGGACATGTGTTTGATCCTTTTGCAAGTGTTGTGTTAGTGTGCTGCATACATAGCATAGGCATACTATGCTGTCAATACTAAAAATTGCCTACTAGAATATAGGTTGCCGAAGCGCATTCCTCACTGTCGTTGGCATAAAGCAACCCATTCTCACGCTCAAGAAAGAAATCCTTACTCTCAGGGTTGATGTCATTCACGTTAATGAAATCACTCTGTCCAAGATAAGCAAAGTCGTCAAGGTAACCACAACTCTGCACAAAGCGATACACACCTGGTTGGTCAACGGGTTTGCCAATCAGCGCACTCGCTTCTGCTTGCGAGAATTCGTTGAGATAGTCGATACTTACTTTGATCATCATAGTCCTCTTTTGCAAGTTGTTGCGGTCTTAGTTACACCAGTAGCTTTCGCTAGCAACCGAGCAGTGCCACGGCGTGTTAACGCTTTCGCGCACTTTCTCACCTGACATCAAGTTAATAACTTCCCGAGTGCCTGCAATCAGCAAGTGATAAGCGTTGCTGTCTTGCACAGCAAGATCAGTTTCTGCAAGGTTCTTCTTGCGGCAAATACGAGTCTTAGCTGCTTTAGCAGCAGCTTCGGTTGCATAATACTGTTTACCGTAAGCACGTTCAGTGACAATAGCAGTAGTGTTGATGTTGTAAACCACGTAAGCCATGTTGTGCGCTCCTTGCTGCGTTATGTTTATATACATAGCACAGTTAAAGGTAGCGTCAACCAAAATAATGACTTAACTTACAGATTCTGTAAAAACAATGTGCCGGTCGTATTTGTCTAAAAACACAGTATAATCTTCAACATTATCAAAGTAATAGATTGCTCGATCGTTATATGCCATACTACTGGTAAATCTCACTGCAATGTCACCGACGAGATTGCGTTCGCACCATCGCCGTATTTCAAACATAGTGTTGTGTGTAAACCAATCTGTTTGTGTATCCATAGACGCAGCATGTGGCCACATACGATTGGGCCACGGTGGATCCCGTTGATCATACTTTAATAGATCAACAGGCATAATCCACAGTACTGTGTTAGGGTCTAAGCTATCTAAATCAATCCAACGTGCCATTTTATATTTTACAAATCTAGTTCGAGTTCATATGCTTCTGGCATAGGTATATTGTAAGTTAAACTAAAAAATAATGCATCGGCTTGATCGTACATTTTAATGTACAAATTATCCGATTGGATATCCATCATGCATCCTTCAAGTTTCCAATTACCTAGACAATTGTCGCTTAACCATTTATACATAGTAGATTTTTTATAATTTTTATTATCAGATTCACACTCTATAGCCCAATATCCGACTGTGGTAATACTATAATTACCAGGTACACCATCCGCGGGCTGGTAAAAGAATTGCTTAATTTTCATGTTTCATCCATTTGTTAATGCATAGTGTAGTTTTGCCTGTTCAAAATCTTCATACTCTTTAAAGAACACTTCGTATCTTTTATAATAACACATCCAACTGGTAAACTTTGTAGTATCAGTTTCATAACGATGCCAATCCATTGAATATTTCAACGAACCTTTACCTAAAGTTGCATTGCAAGAATCTACAAATTTGTAGTAGCTTTTTTTGTCAATAGTTGCACGATACAGATACCCTCGGCTAAATGCAGAGTTGCGTTGATTTATTCTACAAAAAGTACCAAAATTGTATCTAGTATTTCTATATGCTATGCTGCTAGGTTGCATTATTCTGCAACTTTATCATTACGGAAACCCATAAATGTTGGAAATCTTACGCTCCAAACATCATCACTGTCTTGGTTCTTAGTCAGCACATCACCTTTGATTTCAACTGTGCGTCCTACAACAGTGTCACGGTTGTTCCAAATCTCATCGCGCAGTTCTTCGCTAAAGCCGCTGCCAACGCTGACTTCGATTAGCTTGTTTTGATCAACACCGCGGCATACAAGGTTACCCATAGTATGTTTAAAGCGGCTGTCTTCTTTGCCGGGTTCAACTGAGATAACTTTGAGATCAACTGTGATAAACGGTTTCATCTTAAGCCATGCATCAGTACGCTTAGTGCGATAGGTAGCAGCAGGGTCTTTGATCATAATACCTTCATAGCCAGCAGCAACAGTTTCGTTGTTAAACTGTTTGAACTCTGCTTGACCTTCAGGTGTATCAAGGTCAATGGCTTTTTTAGGAATTACATATACTCGTTCGCCACAGTGTTCTTTCAACAGAGGAATAAAGCCTGTGAGTACATCTTGACGATCTCTCTGCGACATTTTGCATTCACCTGCAACAAAGTCACTCAGTGGCACAATGTCAAACAGTGCCAGCTTAGCATCTTTGGTATCTACATTTTCTTTGCGATTAAGTTGTTTCATCAATTCTTGAAAGTTTCTACTGACCATTTCACCGTCTAGCACAATGCTTTGCTTCAAGCTGGGAATCAGTTTAGCAAGGTCGTTAGCAATGTGTTCGAAACGATCATTTTGTCTACCATCACGACTGTATTGCGTCACGGTCTTATTGTCAATGTCAATGATGCTGAGAATGCGAACACCGTCAAGCTTGGGATCAAGATACTTCCAACCTTTGAGTTTCTTAGGATGATCTTCTGCGTTCTTAGCAAGTTGGCAGCTAAACACAGGGATAATATACTGTTCTGCACCTTCACAGTCTTCAAGCACTTTGTTGATAGTGCTTTCGGTAATACCGCACTTAAGGTCTTTGAGAACAACACGGCGATACCATCCATTCCATTCTACTGTGCTTGAAATGTTTGCAGCATCTCGCAGTGCATCACGAGCAGCATTGCCGGTGAGTTCACGTTTAGCAAGACGATCAAGCAGTGTTTTGTATTTGTCCCAGGTAATTGTTGACACAAATCCTGGCATGTCTGCATCTTCGATCTGAGGTGCTTTCTTAACACCAAATGTAACCATAGCATGGTATGCTAGACGAGCACCTTCAAAAAATTCTACGCAGCCTTGGTCCCAGGCAGTACGTATAATACGTTCTTTGTCGAGTCGTCCAGAAGTTGCTTCAAGCTGCGCGATTACGTCTGACGGTTTCATATGTGTGCCTTTATGGAAAGTTATACACTATGATGTAGCAGGCAGGCAGTGTGTTGTCAACCTGGTTTTAGTGCATTCAGGCTTTTTTCAATCACACCAAGTTCTGGCCAGTTAATGTTGGCATTTCGCAGTTTACGTACTATATTAGTTACGATTTTAGATCCAGCACCGCGTGTTTTGATATCAGTTAGTAAAAACTTAACTATGTTATGTTTGTGCGGTTCGAGGTCAAGAGCTGTAAATGCAATATTAGCATTTAAAACACTGGGTCCGAATTTAGATATCAGTGTGCTCATTCCTTGATTTAACGATGCACGCACAGTGTCAGCTATTTCATCTGCTACTGCATCTGCAACATATTCTATCATGTCGTCTAACATGCCATCAACTTCAATATCATTAGCTGCGGACTGACTAATTCCTGCGGCTAACAAATACGACTTTAATTTTTCATCATAGTTGCCGTCGCCGAACCAATCTTTTACCATTTGAAAACGAGTATATCTATCGTCATCATCATCTACATCAGGGTTATACTCGTAATTTAAAGAAAGACCGTTGGTATAAGGTATACTTTCAGTGTCATATGGTACTGTAACACGCAGTTCTATAGTTGTCACAGTTACGGTCATATCATCGTCGTCGTTATCATCAACATTGTAGTCGGTAATTGCGAACGTATCATTAACAAGAATTTTAAATGTTGTATCAATGCCGTCTTCTGCATCTGCATCTATTGTAATGTATTTTGCAATAGTGTTTAGGTCAGGATTGCTTGCACCAATTGCTTCTTGCAGTATTTTTCTAAATACGTTAATGTCGTCTATCATTTTATTATTTTCCTAATTTGTTTGCTGCAAGACTACGATCAAATGCTGCAAACTCTGACCAGTTTACACCATGCTTGCGCAAGAATGCAAGTATATTTGTAACGTGAACTGTAGCATTGTCTTTCATACGACCTAACATGTATTTGATGATGTAGGTTTTCACTTCTGGGTTATTTAGAATAGTAGGGTTTTCAATGTAAGTTATAACGTCTGCGTTGTCTTTGATTGCAGTTATTTGTACAGCTTCTGTAGGATTATCAATATACTGTATACTCCACGGATATTGCTTAACTGCTGTCATTTGCAATTCTTCGTTGGGATTGTCTATATAACGTATGTAGTCAGGGTCACTTTTAACTGCGCGAAGTTTGGTTTCGTAATCCATATTAGATAGATATTCAAACCATGCAGATTCTACTTGCCCACTTAGATAATAGCTGCCGTATACCACACATATATCAGCCGCATCATATTGAATAAAGTTGCCAACAGTTGATCTGTGTATGTTACCGAGATCGTATGGAGCAAATAGCTTTTTAAACAATGGCATTAACTCTTCATCTAATCCGTAAAGTTTAGAATTGCTTGCAATTACGCCTGTGTCACTGGTACCAAAATAAACTCGTATTACACCTGTAGACACATCAAATTCAACTCTGCGTACAGTTATCACTTCTCCGCTGCGTA
>JACCDX010529767.1_pt1 | contig 13975 bp, 10 predicted proteins | sample 7449681 | NCBI WGS metagenome assembly JACCDX01 (sample SAMN15323450, study PRJNA562643) | freshwater metagenome | isolation source: river surface water | place: USA:Blue River Watershed | collected 2017-08-18
AGTATTGAAATGGAGAGCGCAAGATAGTATCTATGCCGTTGATACTTTTTCGTATAAAATTCAAAATTCTCATCGATACCGATTATTAGTAATTATGCCCGATGGTAAACAAATAAAATCTGTTTGCACCGTTCCACCTGCGATGAAAATATCGGATTGGGGTGTGAATAGTTGGAGTTTTAAAGGCGATACTAATCAGTTTGGAGAGCAAGTGTATCGGTGGAATACCAATTTGGAATACAAGGGTGCCGTAAATGGATTTTATTATCAGCCGTTGTTTTCATTTCTTGAAGGAGTTTTTTTCTATGAGGGTAAAACGTGGACGGATCCCGGATTCTCGCTTCAAAAACAAGGAAACGAACCGTTGCAGTTTATAGATCGTGGAACTTCGTGGTCTATGATGGGTACAGGAGGGACGGGTATGGTTGAAGATTTGTATTTGATGGCGTGGGTGTACGATCAGCCGTACCAAGATTATTTCCGCTCTCAGTTTTCTGATGATGGTAATCCATTTGCTGAGCCTACCTTATTGCATTCCAATTTAGAAGGCAATGCTTTGGGCGTTTTTTGTGCCTGCGACTTTGAAGAAATGCTGATTCCGTTGAAATAATTTCTACAAAATTAGCCATGTGGATTCTTTGATTTGTTGCGGGAATCTATCTGAGCGATTTTGCATCAGTTATGTTGGATGCTTTTTTTACCCCAGTTGACGAGCGAATATGGGCCCCCTTTCGTGATCAAAAACAATGTGTTGGCGGCAGGATTCATGTCCATGGTAAGTCGTTTCCGAAGTTAAAAAAGGTCAAATTAGCCCTTATAGGGATTGGCGACGACGCGGATGCAGTTAGAAAACAGTTTTACCGGTTGATGTGGCGGTTTGGAGTGCTGGAAATTGCAGATTTGGGAAACTTAGTATTGGCAGAAGAGGAGAAAAATAGGCAGTTTGCCTTAAGTGAAGCTGTGGGTGAGTTGCTAGAAATGGGGATTACCGTTATAGTTATTGGCGGGAATAATTCCTATACCTATGGACATTACAAAGCATATAGGCAATCGATTGAGGCGGTTGAAATTGTTCAAGTTACTCCCGGTGTTGATTTTGATGAGACTATTGCATTACGCCAAATTTTAGTAGATCAACCATCCAATTTATTCAACATAGATTTTCTAGCCACTCAGGGTTATTTCATTTCTGAGGAGACAGCCGCGATGTTAGAGAAGATGTATTTTGAAAATCATCGTTTGGGAGAGGTTAGGGATAGAATTGAAGAAACTGAACCAATATTGCGAAGTGCTCATTTGCTGCAATTTGATTTAAGTGCCATTCGTTGTAGCGAATTTCCTGGATCTACATTGAGAAGTCCCAACGGACTTTATGCCGAAGAGGCAGTTAGGATTGCTCGATATGCTGGAGTTTCTAATAAATTATCGTCAGCCTTTTTTTATGGGATGGATTTGGCTGCGGATGACGATGTTTCGCCATTACTGTTAGCCCAGATGATTTGGTATTTTGTAGACGGTTGGGTGAGTAGATACCACGATCACCCTGTGGTAGATTCGTCTGATTTTGTTATTTATAGAAATCGATTGAGTAGCACAGGGCATGAAATAATTTTTTACAAAAGCAGTAAAAGCAATCGCTGGTGGATGTTAATTCCTCATCCATATGAGGCTTTAAATTTATTTATTGGGTGTTCGTATCGTGATTATGAAATGGTATGTGCTGATGAAATGCCGGATCGATGGTGGCGTGCTTATCAGCGCTTGATGTAATAAAAATTACAACAATCAACACAATTGCGGACAATCATTGTTCTATTTGAGAACACAAGACGTAAATTTGCAGTATTATTATGAGCGAAGGTTTTCACACTCTTAAGGTAAAAAATGTTGTTAAAGAGACAGCGGATGCAACCACTTTTTATTTTGATATTCCTGCGGACTTGTCCGAGGCATTTTCTTATACACCAGGACAGTATTTTACATTTGAGACCGTAATCAATGGTGAAAAAGTACGTCGTAGTTATTCTTTATGTACCTATAGTGGAGTGGATGCAGACCCAGCAGTGACCATAAAGCGAGTTGAAGGTGGGAAAATGAGTAATTTCATGAACGACACGCTATCGATTGGTTCTGAAATATTGGTAATGCCGCCGATGGGTAAGTTTACTATGACTCCAGACGCGAATAGATCAACTCATTATGTTCTATTTGGCGGGGGTAGCGGTATAACGCCTCTCATGGGAATTGCCAAAGCGGTATTGCATGATGAACCCAATAGTCAGGTGACATTGGTATATGCAAACAGGAATCCTGATTCTGTAATATTCAAATCTATCTTAGCAGAAATGGAAAAATCTTGGAGTGGTAGATTCAAAGTCCTTCATAACTATGATTCAGCACCATTGACCTGGTTTGGTTTAAAGGGAATGCTCAACACAGATAAGGTATCAACTATCGTTAAGTCAAAAATTGGTGGTCCTTTCGATACTTATCAGTATTTTATTTGCGGACCATCGGGTATGATGGATGTGGTAAAATCTGGTTTACAGACTTTGGGTGTTTCTGGCGATCGCGTTCATACAGAATATTTCACGGCGCCAACTTCATCCAGCAATGAATCTAAGCCAAATCAGGAGACGGATTTTTCGGGTACTTCGGAAATTACTTTAACCGTATACGGTAAAACACATACTATTACCTGCGATCAAAATACCACCGTGTTGAACGCGGCGATGAAACAAGGAATAGATCCACCGTATTCTTGTACTGTAGGGGTGTGTACAACATGCAGAGCCAAGGTGTTGGAAGGTAAATTGCACATGTTGGAGCGCGAAGGTCTAAGTGATTCTGAAATTGCTCAAGGGTATGTGTTAACCTGTCAGGCTGTTCCCCGTACTTCAACTATCACGTTAAAGTACGAGTAATAGCAATCCTCATTTTATTGAGGAAGGGTTGTATAATTTTTAATTTTTTGAAGCAACGATTGGAAATCTTCTGGGAGTTCCGACGTAAACATCATTTTTTCACCTGTTGTAGGATGAATAAATCCAAGTTCCTTAGCATGTAGTGCTTGTCTTGGCATTAAATCAAAGCAATTTTCAATAAATTGTTTGAATTTGGGCAATGCCGAACCCTTTCTGATTTCATGTCCACCGTACAATTCATCGGAAAATAAGGGATGTCCATGTCCGGAAAAATGGGCTCTAATTTGGTGGGTTCGTCCCGTTTCCAATTCGCATTCTACCAAGGTAGTGAAATAGAAGTTTTGCAGTGTTTTATAGTGGGTAATGGCGATTTTACCGTCTTCAGGTTCTTTATAATTTTTGGATTTTCGTCTATCTGATGGATCTCTGGCTAAATAGGAAGTGTAGGTGCCGATTTCGGGTTGCGGTTCGCCCCATACCAAAGCCCAATACCGCCTGTGTATGCTGTGTTCGAAAAACTGCTTGGATAGGTGACTTAAGGCAAATTCTGTTTTTCCAATGACCAACAATCCGGAAGTGTCTTTGTCGATTCGATGCACTAAACCAGGCCGATGAGCTCGATTGGTTTGAGGAAGTTCGCCAAAATGATAAACTAACGCATTCACTAAAGTTCCCGTGTAATTGTTGTATCCTGGATGCACTACCATCCCGGCAGGTTTATTGATTACCAGTAAATCATTGTCTTCGTAAACGATATTTAGATGGATATTTTCTGGATATACGGTGGTGTCGCGGGGGGCTTCGGGCATTAATACTCGAACTGTATCGCCCGCTTTTATTTTGTAATTAGATTTGATGACTTTATCGTCTACAACTACGCAACCGGCTTCAATGGCGGCTTGAACTTTGGTTCTAGAGGCATTTGCAACTTTATGCATGAGCCATTTATCGATTCGCATTGGTTCTTGCCCAGGATCTGCGATAAATTGGTAATGTTCAAATAATCCGTCTTCGTTTTCTATAAATTCCTCGTTTTCTGCCTGCATTATGGCAAAACTACGTCCAAAATATTGGGAAAGTAATTTTCCTTTAAGAAAAGCCCGAATTAAGTTGTTGAAAATTCAATTTTCCCTAAAACTAACCCTGCCCAGTGGGCTTGATTTACGATTACTGGCTTGCCAATTTTGTTAAGGACTTGATTGGGTTCCGTTAGAAGGGTATGGGTGTGTCCACCTAAAATTACGTCTACATTACTGGTTGCAGCTGCCAGTTTCAAATCGTCGATTTTGGGGGTGTTGTATTGGTAACCCAAATGGCTAATTACAACCACGGCATTACATCGTTTCTTGTGTTTTAAATAATCGGCCCAGTATTGCACTTTCGCAATAGGGTCTTGGTATTTAATTCCTTCCCGATTTTTTTCAGTCACAAGGTCGGTTAAATCCAATCCAACCCCAATAACACCGACTTTTAATTGGTTCACTGTGTAAATTTCGTAGGGTTTAACGATATCTTCTAAGGGGGTGTTGGTAAGGATATAATTACAATTTAGAAGATCAAATTTGGCATATTTTTTAAATGTATCGGCTAGGTGTTGTATTCCTAAATCGAATTCGTGGTTGCCCAGTGTTGTTGCTTTATAGCCAGCGATATTCATCCATTCGTACTCTACCTTTCCTTGGAAAATATTGAAATAGGGGGTGCCTTGAAAAACATCGCCACAATCTAGAAGTAATGAGTTTTCATCTTTGTGAATTTTTAGTAGATTATGGATGTTAACGATTCCACCTTGTCCGGATAATTTATGATTGTTAGGAAAGGACTCTAACCGAGAATGGAAATCATTTGTATGTAATAGGGTGATTGTTTTTTTGGCAATCTTATGATTTTGGCTATCTGCGGCGGCCGCTTTCAGGATATCGGGTAATAGTAAAGCCGAGATTGCTGCTGTGGAGGATGTTTTAAGAAACTTTCTACGACTTGTTTTCATAATTTAATGCCTTGAGTTAGAAGGTTGCATCAATTTTATTCTTGGCTGTGAACGGGGGTTTATTCTTTTAGTTGAATTGTACTCATTTTGGAGTCCTTGAATAAGTGCCTCTCTAACCGTTATACCAGTATTCCAAATAGATTTCGCCTGTTTGCAAATACTGAAACCATCTCCACCTACAAGCATGTAATCGTTGATGGCAACGATGTAGTATTTTCTTGAATCGAATCTGCTGCCATTAATTACTATGTTTTCGGCTTTATTGTTATTAATGGTACACGAGGCATTAGCTAAATAGGCGCCATTTTTTGTTGCTATATGCTGAAAAAGGCTATCGGTTTGTGCCCCGGTGAGTTGGATGATAACCAGAATGTTTTCATAAGGTATGGCTTCGAAAATATCGCCCAATGAAATGTTGCCCGGCGATAGTCCATTTCGGAGGCTTCCGTTGTTTAGTACTGCAAAATCGCAATATTGCTCGATGTTGTTAAGGTTTGGTTTCGATTGTAAGGGATTAATTTTAAAGTAATTATTGCCAAACTCTAACATATAATCGGCGGTTAGGTTTCCTAAATTGCCGGTTGTGTATTGATTGCTAAACAGGGTATCAATGGACACTATGGGTTTAGACATTTTAATGGTTAAACTATCGTGGTAAGGTTGCAGGAAGGATGAAATGTAATTGTTGTTTTTTGCGATAATAGAATCTCGATGAACTATTATGTTTTGGCCTCGGTAATATTCAACCGGTTTACTGTTGTTGCAGGAAGCAATGAGGAAAAGAAATGTAGAAAGAAGAGGAATTTGGAGTCTTTTTTTTATTTGGGCAGTTAGGAATAGGTTCGATTTTATAATGGAAAACATGCCCATGAAAAAGATTTCGCAATTTTAAGTGAAAAAATGGTAGGATTCAGGTGCTTTTGTTAAGTTTTAATTATTAATGCGTTAAATAAATCACAAAAGATATTTTATAATGGCATTTTTTTCGGATTTTTGTAGGTAATATGAAGAAGTTTTTATTGATCTGTCTTTCAATTGGTGCTGCATTAAATGCTTGGTCTCAGTGTGATGAATTGTTTATTTCAGAATACGTTGAAGGATCTCGAAATAACAAGGCTTTAGAAATATACAATCCTACTGGATCTACCATTGATTTGAGCAAATATCGAATTACGCGTTGGCAAAATGGTTCAGCTTCTTGGACTGCTCAGTATTCAGATTTATTATCAGGTTCATTGGAGCCAAGGGATGTAATTGTATGTGTTTTGGATAGAAGAGATTCTACAAAAACAGGTCAAGACACTCCGGTGGTATTGCCCTTGCGCCTTAAAGCCGATTTGTTTTTGAGTGCCAATTACAATGTTAGTTACTCCATGAGTTTTAACGGAGATGACGCAATGAGTTTGGATAAGTATAACCCAGAAACAGATAAGTGGTTGCCTGTAGACATTATAGGTAAAATTGGAGAAAGGCCTTCTCCAGCTTGGAGTAATAAAGCCCCTTACACGGGCACTGGTACCTGGTACACCGTGGATAAGACATTGATAAGAAAAGATTCTGTGGTAACGGGTATTAAGAAAAATCCTTCCATTTTCAATCCCGAAGTTGAATGGGAATTAAACCCAAGAGATATGTTTGATTCATTGGGTTTTCATTATTGCTTATGCGGATGGCCTGCTAACATTCAAGAAATAAAACCTATTGAGATTTCATTGTTTCCCAATCCAGCCCAGGAAAAGACAACTGCTTTTTTAGGGTTTAACCTAGCAAGTGTTCGAATTATTGATATGAAAGGCATGGAAGTGAATATCGAATCCTCATTAAATGCCAATGGCCAAAGTGACTATATAATTTGGGAGGCCAATACATCCGCATTAAGTAATGGAATTTATTGGGTGCAATTTTCAGGGACGAAGGGTGAATTCGCCACAGCCCGTTTAATGAAGTAATGATTGTTCATATGCCAAGTTTGGTACAACGATTTTTGGTTACGGTTGCCTTTTTGGCAACCGTACCTGTTTTTTCTCAGGTGGTTGTTAAAGGTCAAGTAATGGATGATATCAGTGGGGAACTGTTAGCCAATGCTGTTGTTGCAACTAGAAACCAAACCACACTAACCGGAAAGGATGGGGCTTTTGTAATGCAGTTGCCGATGGGTGAGTATAAGATTGTTTGCTCATTAGACGGTTATTCTTCCGATAGTATCTTGATTCAGGCAGATCGTAATTTGATTACGGGTGTGGTGTTTAAATTAAATAATCAAAGTGCATCCATGCAGGCTATTCAAATCACTGCAAGCGTTGCAAAGGATAGGAAAACACCCATCGCCTACTCAAATTTAATGGGTAAAGATTTACAAGAACGATTGGGTAGTGCGGATTTGCCAACCATGCTAAATCAAATCCCTGGTGTTTACTCTACCCAACAAGGAGGGGGCGCAGGTGATGCAAGAATTAATATAAGGGGGTTTAATCAACGGAACATCGCGGTTATGATCGATGGTATTCCTGTTAATGACATGGAAAATGGATGGGTCTATTGGAGTAACTGGTTTGGTTTGGGTGGAGTAACATCTATGACTCAAGTTCAACGTGGCTTGGGGTCTAGTAGAATTGCTAATCCTGCTGTTGGTGGTTCCATGAATATTATTACACGCGGGATAGGAAACCAAGAGCGTATTGAAGGTAGTATTGAAATTGGAGATTCTCGATATGAGCAATATTCATTCAACTATACTAGTGGTAAACTTCCTGGAGATTGGGGTTTTACCATGAGTGGAACAAGGAGAACCAGCAGTGGATATGTAGATTATTTGTATGACAATATGTTCGCATATTTTTTCAAACTGGAAAAACAGTTCGGTAAAAAGCACACATTGAGTTTTGCTGGTATGGGAGCTCCCCAAAGTCATGGTCAACGTACATTTAGGGCTCGTTTGAGTTTGTATGATGAAAATTTAGCCAGAGAATTAGGAATGGATACCACACTTCCTCGGATGTCTAAAAACATGGGAAGAAAATACAATCAACATTGGGGTACAATCCAAGAATTTGATACAGTTCAACAAAAAGACATCCAATCGGGTAAATTAACAATTGATACAGTTTGGGGAAGAGGATATGTTCAAAATGAGCGGGAAAATATGTTTCATAAACCGCAGTTTTATTTGAAACACGATTGGAAAAAAAGCAATAAGCTATTTATTACTTCTTCAATTTATGCGTCATATGGCAGAGGGGGAGGATCCCAAGCAGCTAGTGGGAAAATAGCTCAAATACCTCAAAATTATGGTAATTACAATTTTCAAGCCGCATACGAATTAAATAAGTTTGGAGATGGATTTTATGATCCAATCGACCCTAAATATTCGGATTCTGAGCGAAAATCAGCGGCAATTATCCAACGCGGTGTAAACAACCACAATTGGTATGGATTATTAAGTACTGCTCAGTACAAATTGAATACAAATTGGAATTTAACCGGTGGGATTGATGCGAGAATGTATTACGGAAAACATTGGCGTGAAGTTTATAATTTATTGGGAGGGGATTACTTTATTCCTCAGACCAGTGATTTAAATCCCAATTATTCCAAAAATCACATGTACCGAAAAGGCGATAACTTCTATTATCATAACGATGGTCTCGTAAATTGGTATGGTACTTTTGGAGAAGCGGAATACAGCAAAGGAAGAACCTCGGCCTTTTTCAATGCAAGTGCATCGAGAAGCAATTATAAGAGAATCGATTATTTTAAATTAGACTCCAATAAAAAACCTCAACATACGGATTGGGTGCGGTTAAATGGTTTAACATTAAAGTCGGGCTTAAATCATAATATCAGCAGAAAAATCAATTTGTTTTCTAATGTTGGTTATTTAAATCGCCCAGCGAGATTCAGCAATATCTTTGATAATTCTAACAAACGCGTTCGAGGTGTTGAGAACGAATTGGTATATGCTTTAGAGGGTGGGACAGGTTATAAATCAAAGCGAGTTGCGATAACATTAAATGGGTACTATACGTTGTGGAAAAACAAACCGGTTGACTTTTTATCTAGATTTACTGACTTGGATGGTAATGAATATACGTTCAATATCAATGGATTATCGGCATTGCATAAGGGAATTGAATTGCAGTATACCTTGAAACCTGGCGATGGAATTAGCATAGAAGGTGGTGTTGCCATGGGAGATTGGGTATGGCAATCGGGCAGCAAAGCAATAGTTAGGAACGATGCGGGTGATTCTATTGGTGCTGTTAATTTTAATGCCAATGGTGTACACGTGGGCGATGCTGCCCAAAATCAGGTTACCGTACTGTTACGATATGAGCCAACGTATTTGAAAGGCGCTTATTTTACTTGGCAGTACATTCGATTTGGTAAGCATTTTGCTGATTTCGATCCAACGGTCTTAGTAGGTTCTTATGCGGGAAAGGAATCATTTAGATTGCCTGATTATTGGGTTATGAATTTGAGTGCGGGTTATAAATTTTCTTTTAAAAATGGTACTCGTATGCAGATTTATGGAATGGTGAATAATGTAACGGATAACTTGTACATCTCAGATGCTCAACATAGAAGTTTGAGTTATAACCTAAACGTTACATCCGCTGAGGCAGAAGCTAATGCGCGTTACACATTTGACCCAAAAAATTTAGAGGTATTTGTTGCACCTGGGCTTAGATATACAACGGGAATAAGAATAACACTTTAAAACAATCAACTATGAAATTGAGAAATATTTTTTTACTTTTTGTAAGCATTCTGGCTTCGGGAGTGAGTTTAGCACAGGCAACTTTGCCTGCCTTTTGGAATTGTAATGACCCGGCAACTGCTCCATCGGGTTGGACTTTAAGTCAGGGCAGTACTGGCAATTTTGTATATACTTCTACCGCATTGGTGAAAAGTACTCCTGCTTCAGTTAGATTGGATAATACTGGCGAGTATGTACAAGTTAATTTTACGGGTACGGCGGATACAGTATTTTATTACATTACCGGCACAGCTGCAAGTGGAGCAACGGCTTGGCTGGGTACATTTGTTGTACAAGAAAGCACTAATGGTACCGATTGGACGGATCTTTCAACTTATAAAGATAATTTGGGTTTAACTCTAAAAGAGCGTTTTACTTTATTGAGTACAACTACCAAGTATGTTCGATTTTTCTTTAAAGCTAAAATTTCAGGATATAATATAGCGATAGATGATATTACAGTAAGCGATGGTATAGGCGGCGCTAAACCCGAGTTGGTTGTTGAATATTCCGGAAATAATTTGGCATCGGGAAAAGAAATTAGGGTTGGTGGTTCCGATATTGTAGATCTAACCATTAAAAATAACAGTTCAGCGGGCGACTTAATTATTACAGATTTAAAAAAATCGGGATTAAATGCTGCTGATTTTACTACAGCTCAATCGTTTCCATTCACGGTAAAAGCCGGTGAAACTGCTACCTTGAGTATTGATGTAAATAAGAATGTGACCAGCGGTTCGTTGAAAGCCATGCTTGAAATATTCAGTAATGACAGTAATAATTTGCCATTTACTGTAAATGTCTTTGCAATAAGAGGTGGTTTAGCATCTGAGCCAATTTCGCCTTCAAGTTCTGTTTCGGTAAAAACTAATTTAGCGTGGAGAAGTATTGTGACACTTTCTGGTGGTTCCGAGCCAGTGGATGGTTATTTGATATTATTGGCTAAGGGTTCGGATGTTTCTGGCACACCTCAAGACGGTATTGAATACGAACGTGGTGGTTATATTGGTAATGATCGTGTTTTACATGTGGGTGCAACAGGTGAAGTGACTTTTGATAATATTGTGGCAAATACACAGTACTTTATCAAGGTGTTTAGCTACAATGGTTATGGTAGTTTTACCAATTATTTCACTAGTTCAGCAACTGCAATAAATTATACTACTCCCGGTTTGAATCCAGGTGCTTATTATGGTGCATTAACTGCATCGGACACGCAATTGATTGATAAACTAAGAGGTATTGTACGTCCCCATTTCCAAGTGTATTATTCTAATTTTGGTAGTACAATCGCTTCGAATTTCGAAGCTAGAGATACAACAGGTGGTAAAAAAGTAATTAACTGCTTCTACAGTGGGTTCCCTTATATTTTTACTCCTCCTTTCTTTTTCAATACGGCAGATCCAGATTATTTAAGTAGAGAACACTCATATCCTTACAGTTGGATGCCTGAAAGTAGCCAGGATAGTGCGAATTATAGCGACTTACATATTTTATATTTAGTTCACCAGAACAAAGTAAATGCCAGTAGGAGTAATTATCCATACAATAATTTGAAATCGGTAACGGTTAATTTTTATGGTGGTAAATTTGGATTAGATTCTGCAGGGGAGTTTGCCTACGAACCTAGGGATTTTGCGAAAGGAGCCGTTGCTCGATCACAGTTTTATATCTGTGCAACCTATAATCGTCCTGGAAAAACATTTACAATTCCAACATCCAATGAATTTTTGGGCATGAATCAAGATCAAACCGTGTTGAAACGTTGGAATCTGCAATTCCCTCCTAGTAATTGGGAAATAGCGCGACATGAATATATCGCTGGAGTTCAAAAGAATAGAAACCCCTTTGTGGATAATCCGGATTGGGCATGTTTCATTGATTTTAGTAAAATGAAGTATGTAGCGGGCGGTAATTGTTCTGCTAATAACAATAATTCCGTGCATGAGAAAAAGAGTATTGTAGGTGTTGCATCATTCCCAGTTCCGGCTAAAGACCAATTGACAATTGATTTGTCTGCGTTTAGTTCCGAATCGGTTACTCTTTCCTTAACTGATTTTTATGAGAGGACTGTAATACGTTTAAATAGTCAAGAAAAACTTGTTACTATTCCAACAAGTACATTGTCTTCAGGAACATACTTGCTTTTGGTTGAGGGAAAAACAAAACACGCTGCACAGGCAGTTGTTATTGCTAAATAATGGATTTTCAGTCCCAAGAAATTAAGGATTTAATTCGTCGCTGCCTAGAAGAGGATTTGGGTAGCGGCGATGTTTCTAGTATTTCATCTATTGAAGCCGGAACTCAAGGTTTCAGCAAGTTGTTATTGAAGGAAGACGGGGTTGTAGCTGGATTGCAGTTGGCTGAAGTGATTTTAAAGGAAATCGATTCAACTATCCAATGGCAGTCTTTAGCAAAAGATGGTACGTTTTATTCTTCTGGAACGGTACTAGCTGAGGTGTCGGGTAATGTTCATGCTTTGTTAGCTGGTGAACGATTGTTGTTGAATTTTATGCAACGTTTATCGGGTATTGCAACTCAGACAAGAGCGGTAGTGACGTTGTTAGCAGGAACAGGGACTACCGTTTTGGATACTAGAAAAACCACCCCTGGATTGCGTCTTTTGGAAAAATGGGCGGTAACGATGGGCGGGGGTCAAAACCATAGAATCGGATTGTATGATATGGTTATGTTAAAAGACAATCATAACGATTCTGCTGGGGGAATTACGGCCGCAGTAAAGCGTACACAAGCGTATTTAAATAGCAACGGACTGAATTTAGATATTGAGGTAGAAACTCGAAATATGGACGAAGTAAAGGAAGTATTATCGTTGTCTGGTATTCGCCGAATCATGTTGGATAATTTCAGTCCAGAACAATGTAAGGAGGCTGTTGCGTTGATTGATGGAAGATTGGAAACGGAGGCATCGGGCGGTATTACATCGGAAAGTATCTTAAGTTACGCTCAGAGCGGCGTTAATTTTATATCTTTGGGAAGTTTAACTCACAGTGTTAAAAGTCTTGATATAAGTTTTAAAACCAAAGTTCTATGAAAATGAATAAGTTAATCCTAGGATTGGCAACTATTTTTAGTTTGGCCTTGATCAGTTGTGGTGCAAAACCTTCCATGGAGGGTAATAACGGAACGGAATCTACTTCTGCTAATACGGAACAGAAAAGTGCGGATCAAACAGCGCCGGTTAAGGATGCTAGTTTAAATCCTCAAAGCTCGAATTCTAGTTCCAGCACGGAGTTGGTATGGTATGGTTTTGAGGAGGGAATGGAGAAAGCTAAGAAAGAAAAGAAAGTGTTATTGGTAGATGCATATACCGATTGGTGTGGTTGGTGTAAGGTAATGGATAGAGAAACCTACAAGAATGCAGAAGTAATAGCGAAGTTGAACAAAGATTTTGTTGCGGTGAAATTTAATCCGGAAATAGATAAGCGCTATAATGTTGATGGTACCACTCAGACTGGTGAAGGCTTATTGATGTGGTTAGCACAGGGTAATCCTGGTGGATATCCAACGAGTTATTTCGTATTTAATCCCTCGAAGAATTATAATCGTGCAGCGCAGCCAGGGTATTTGGCACCGGCAGACTTTATAAAATTATTAGATTTAGTGTTGACAAAACGAGGCTCTTAATTGGAACATGGGCAGGAGGAGTAAGGTAAAATTTAAGGTTTTCGAATCAGTTAGATTGGAATCTGCAGTTGCAGAGGGTAATTGTATAGCACGGGTAGATGGTCAAGCCCTATTTGTAAAATACGGTGCCCCCGGCGATTTAGTGGATGTCCAGGTTTTTCAAAAAAAGAAAAACTACATGGAGGGCAGGATTCTGCGTTTTCATGAGAAATCAACTCTAAGAACAAATCCCGTTTGTAAGCACTTCACGGTCTGTGGTGGTTGTAAATGGCAACATTTACCCTACCAGGAACAATTGAAATTTAAGCAACAACAAGTAATTGATTCTTTGGAGAGAATCGGGAAAGTAAAAGACTTTGAAGTATTGCCAATTTTAGGGAGTTCTCTAGAATATGCATACCGGAATAAGTTGGACTTAAGCTTCTCAGACAGGGCTTGGTTAGTGGATGTCCCTCAGGAGGGTGTGGAGCGTCCGAAGGCATTGGGATTCCATGTTCCGGGCAGATTTGATCGGGTATTGGATGTGGAATATTGCCATCTGATGCCGGAAAAGGTTAACCATATTCAACGGGGTATTCGACAGTATTGCTTAGATAACAATATTTCTTTTTTCGATCCAGTTTCTCAGGAAGGACAGATGCGTAATCTGTTGGTTCG
>JACCDX010574410.1_pt1 | contig 13969 bp, 16 predicted proteins | sample 7449681 | NCBI WGS metagenome assembly JACCDX01 (sample SAMN15323450, study PRJNA562643) | freshwater metagenome | isolation source: river surface water | place: USA:Blue River Watershed | collected 2017-08-18
CGTCCTAGGACAAAACCTTACTACCCAGGCCTTACCAGGGCTCTCTTTGGCGTCAGCTCTAAATCCAGTAGAATCAGTACTTCCGGCGCTCGTGGCTCAACGGATAGAGCATCTGACTACGGATCAGAAGGTTGGGGGTTCGAGTCCCTCCGAGCGCACCAAAGATTGCTTACTCGAACCCAGGGCCAAGTCCACGGGTTTGCGCCAGTGACCTTCGGTTGATTCACCACGTGACGACGCTTGGGCGTCGTTTTCGTTTGACTCGGCTTCGATGCCGAGGCCGAACGATGCCGCCCACTCGGCTTGTGCCTCCAGAAGCAGCCGAACGTTTTCCTGAAGCTCGGACTCCGCGCGGTCTTGGTCAATGACGAAGATGCGCGTGAAGATTGCCTGGTTGAGCTCGCGGCGCATGTCGTTGCTGGCCGTGCGGTAGAGCTCGTAGGGGTCTCGCAATAGTTCGAGCCAGCCCTTGAGGAACTCCGCACCGACACTCAGGTCGCTTCGACTGCTCCGATCGGAAGAGCAGTTCTTGAGGTGGGATAGCTGGGCGAGAGGGGTTCGAGTAAACCTGTAGCAGGTGCACTGCTATTCCGGTCGGCTATTCCGTTCGGCGGAACTTCTCTCAACACGTGCAGTTGGACGGCTCGACTTCGCAGCGTGTCCTGCGACGGACGCCTGTCATCGAGATGTGGGCCGATTCCTGACAACAGCAGGTCCATCGAGCGAGTCCAAAGGTCTTTACTCGCATACCCCCCTGGGGTATACTGAGATGACAAACCCTCGTGGGTAAGGAGACGCAATGCAGCACAACTATCACCATGACCACCACTCGCTCGCATCGACGAGCGCGCCCGAGTCCAATCACGCCGTGCACAGGAGCGAGCACGGCCACGGCGCTGACCCTCACGTATCGATCGATCGGCACGATGCGTCGGGTCACTCAGCGATGGGCCACGGTGGTCATGCTGGCCACGGCGATCATGTGGGCCAATTTCGCCGACTCTTCTGGATCATGCTCGTGCTGGCAGTGCCTGTGGTTGCGCTCTCAAATATGTTCGCGATGCTTGTCGGCTATGAGCTTCCAAACACCCCTTGGGTTGCCTGGGCTTCACCGGTGCTCGGCTCCGTCATGTACTTCTGGGGTGGCCGGCCCTTCCTTACTGGCGCGGTCTCGGAGCTCCGGTCCCGCAAGCCGGGGATGATGCTGCTGATCGGATTGGCCATCACGGTCGCCTTTGTCACTTCACTTGGTGCCAGCGTCGGGCTCCTTGATCACCAACTTGATTTCTGGTGGGAACTCGCGTTACTCATCGTCATCATGCTTCTTGGGCACTGGATCGAAATGCGTTCGCTTGCGCAAACGACATCAGCGCTTGACTCACTGGCTGCGCTGCTCCCGGACGAAGCAGAAGTCATCGACGGTGAGCAGGTCCGCATTGTTGCGCCGGCGAACCTAGCAGTCGGCGATGTTGTTGTGGTGCGCCCTGGTGGCCGCGTCCCCGCGGACGGCCGGGTTGTTTCGGGGTCTGCGAGCATGGACGAGTCGATGATTACCGGTGAGTCAAAGACAGTCACTCGGAATGACGGCGCGATCGTCGTCGCGGGCACGATCGCAACCGACTCTTCGATTCGTGTTGAGATCACGGCGGTCGGCGACGACACTGCACTGGCTGGAATCCAGCGCCTGGTCACAGAGGCGCAGAATTCGACCTCGCGGGCGCAGCGAATTGCCGATCGAGCTGCTGCGTGGTTGTTCTGGTTTGCGCTTGCCGCCGGGCTAGTGACGGCCGTTGTGTGGAGTCTCGTAGGCATGCCGGATGAAGCAGTCATCCGCACCGTCACGGTGCTTGTGATTGCGTGTCCGCATGCACTCGGTCTGGCCATTCCGCTGGTTGTTTCTATTGCTACTGAACGTGCCGCCCGCGGCGGCGTTCTCATCAAGGATCGACTCGCACTGGAGAGTATGCGGACCGTTGACACCATCCTGTTTGACAAGACCGGCACGCTCACCAAGGGTGAGCCGACGGTCACGTCGGTCGAACCCACCGGTGGGTTCACGGAAGAGCAGGTCGTGGCTCTCGCCGCGGCGGCCGAGTCGGATTCGGAACACCCCTTAGCTCGCGCAATCGTGGAGGCTGCGCGAAGCCGCGGAATCGATGTGCCCAGAGCGAGTGAGTTCAGCTCTTCCCCGGCGGTTGGAGTGACCGCGCTGGTCGAGGGCAAGAGGGTTCGCGTTGGTGGCCCACACCTGCTGACTGAAGAGAATGAAACAGAGCTCCCTGTTGCGAACGAGTGGCGCAAGGAGGGCGCGATCATCCTCCATGTGGTTGCGGACGGGACAGTCATTGGCGCGTTGCGCCTTGCTGATGCCATCCGAGATGAGTCGCGCCAAGCGGTTGACGCACTGCACGCTCTTGGCCGTCAGGTAGTGATGATCACCGGCGATGCAGAGGCCGTTGCCCATACGGTTGCCGCCGAGTTGGGTATTGATCGTGTCTTTGCTGGCGTTCGGCCGGAGCATAAGGCCGCTAAGGTGCGGGAGCTCCAAAAAGAGGGCCGGTCGGTGGCGATGATCGGCGATGGGGTCAATGACGCTCCGGCACTTGCGCAGGCGGACGTCGGGATCGCGATTGGCGCGGGTACTGATGTTGCCATCGCCTCGGCTGGCGTCATTCTGGCAAGCTCTGATCCTCGCTCGGTGCTGTCGGTCATTCAGCTGTCGAGGGCGTCCTACCGAAAGATGAAGCAGAACTTGTGGTGGGCGGCGGGTTACAACCTCCTTTCTATTCCGCTTGCCGCTGGTGTACTTGCTCCGATCGGATTCGTGCTGCCGATGTCGGTCGGCGCTGTCCTGATGTCGGTCTCGACGATCGTCGTCGCCCTGAATGCGCAGTGGCTGCGTCGACTCGACCTGCGACCCGAGGGAAGTGCGAAAGCAATCTTGGGCTCGGCGCCTGAACAGAGGAAGGAGCTCTCGCATGTCGGCTGATCAGGGAAACCATGGCTACCTTGCCGATAAGGAGAAGTATCTCGTCCGGTTGAAGCGCATCGAGGGTCAGGCGCGTGGGATTCACCGCATGGTCGATGAGGAGCAGTACTGCATCGACATCCTGACCCAGATTTCAGCGCTCACCAGCGCCTTGCAGGGCGTTGCCGTCGGCCTGCTTGATGAGCACCTCAAGCACTGCGTCACGGACGCTATCCGATCTGGCGGCGATGTTGCTGACGCGAAGCTTGATGAGGCAACCAAGGCGATCGCACGATTGGTGCGCTCCTAGAACGAGCTGAGGCGTAGCAGTGGTGTTGCCACTGCTACGCCTCGACTTGTTTTGACGTCGAGGACTAACAACCCACGAAAGTGGAAGGAGGAATCAGAAATGAAACAACGAATAGCAATCATTGCCGGCGTCATCGTGCTCGTCGGGCTCAGTGCCGCGGGCGCGCTGGCGTGGATGAACCGAGCCGAACCATTCAACGATCGGGACGTGTCGTTCGCCTCGAACATGGTTCCCCACCATGTGGGCGCGCTGGAGATGGCAGAAGTGATCCTGGCAAAAGAGGGGATACCTGCGGAAGTTCAAGATCTCGCCGCGCGAATTGAAGCTGCGCAGCAGCCTGAGATCAGCCAAATGAATGATTGGCTCAAAGCGTGGGGTACGCCCAGCATGGCTGGTGGCCATGGAGGTCACTCCATGATGATGAGCGGCATGATGAGCGAGACCGACATGATGGCGCTCGAGGACGCCCAGGGCATCGAGGCCGCGCGGCTGTTTCTTGAAGGCATGATCGTGCACCACAAGGGCGCCGTAGAGATGGCCCAAGTTGAAGTTGACGGCGGAAAATTCCCCGAAGCCGTCGCGCTGGCACGCGCCATCATCGAACAGCAGACTAATGAAATCGCCGAGATGGAAGTCTTGCTTGCGAATCTTTAGAGAGCAAGAAGCGTTTCTCTCGTGTGCGATTCGCACGCGGTTGAGCGGGGTGGGGAATTTTTCCCGGTGGTCGTCTCGAGCGCAACCGTGGCTGGCTAGCTACGCTTCGACGTCATGAAAGCATCACGCATCTTCACGGCGGCCGCCCTCGCAGCGCCAGCGTTGGTGTGGTCGGGAATTCATGCGCTCTCTCCGGAGGTTCACTCCTGGCGACCAGGTGCGGGAGAGCGCGCGAAAGCCGCAGGCCTTGGCGTACGGGTGCACGGGACCGGCGAGGCGGTCGTCGTGCTTCTCGCAGGTCTCGCCTCGAGAGAGCGTTTCTGGGGTGAGGCCTACGACGTGCTCGGACACCATGCGCGCGTCGTGGCCATCGACCCGATCGGATTCGGTGCCTCCATCCAGCATCCAGCGCTTCGGGCAACCGTCGACGCTGATGTTCACGCTGACTCCGTGATCGCAACGCTTCGGGCGCTCAAACTGCACACGCGCCCGGTCGTGATTGTCGGGCACTCCATGGGCGCATCTCTGGCCCTCCGGGTTGGGGCGCGACACACACCGACACGTGCTGTCGTGGCCTTCGACGCTCCTCTGTATCGTTCGGCAGAAGAGGCCAGCGACCGGATTCGGCACATGGGCTGGTTCGAGGCGCTGCTCGCCCAAGGGCCTGTTGCCGAACGGGTATGCCAGTGGATGTGTCACAACCGAACGGTGGCTCGCGGGGTTGCCATTGCGATCAGCCCGCGACTCCCGGTGGCGGTCGCCCGGGACTCGGTCGAACACACCTGGTCGGGGTACATCGCAGGGTTCGACTCGCTGGTGCGCGATCCGGGCTGGTCGGACGCGCTTGGAGAACTAGCTGCGCGCAATGTGCCCGTTCGCTTGGTCGACGGTGAGAAAGACCCGGTGCAAGTTCCTGGTCGCGCCGAGGAGCTCGAGCGCACGCACCCGAACATCACCGTCACACGCCTGCCCGGCGGTCATCGTTTGCCCCTGAGCGACCCGGAGCGTTGTGCATCGATCGTGCGCTCTGTTCTCAGCGAATACGCTATTTCGACTGAGGGAGATGTGAGACCATACCCCCTGGAGGTATGAGAGATGCTTCGGCGCCTAGGGTACGTGCTGCTGATCGCGACGTTAACCGTCGTCGGCATCGCGATGGGCACTCATGGCTCAACCCCCGTCGGTCACTCCACTGCCGTGACGACCTCCGTTGCTGGATCTGCCCTGCCCCTGCAGCACGACCACTCTGCGCCTGTCGCTCCTCATCTCGACGCGAACTTCTCTGACGACGAAAACTCCACGTGCGTGGATTGTGCTGGCGATCACGCCGGGCTGTTGATGGCGTGTGTGTTCCTGGCGCTCATTGTGGTCATCAGCCTGGTCCTGCCTCTCGTTGCCTTTCGTCATGGGCTGCTAGCGCCGGGAGTTTCGAGGGTCGACACCACACCCCGTCGGCTCGCTGAGCCGCGCCCGCCTGAGCTCACGGAACTCTGCTATACTAGTCCGTGATTAGCCGCCCAATGTCTGCGTGAATACGCACCATCACTGCGACCGAACAACCAACACTGACGAAAGAAGTAGAACCATGAAGAAGTCATTCGGCATCCGCGCGCTCGCGTCTGGTGCCTTCGCCCTGATCACCGTGATGGGGCTTGCTGCATGTTCGACCACTACCGAGCCGTCCGAGAGTTCCGGCGCCAACATGGCAGACGTCATGTTTGTTCAGATGATGATTCCGCACCACGAAGGAGCCATCGAGATGAGCGACGTGTTGCTTGCCAAGTCGGGCGTCGACCCTGAGGTTGTTGAGCTGGCTGAGCAGATCAAGGCTGCCCAGGGCCCCGAGATCGAGCAGATGAAGCAGTGGCTTGACGACTGGGGCATGCCCGCCATGAGCGACAGCATGGACGGAATGGATCACGGCGGCATGGGCGGAATGGACGGCATGGCAGGCATGACCGAGCAGGACATGCAGGCACTTGAGGACGCCAGCGGACCTGAAGCCGGGGACCTGTTCCTCGAGCAGATGATCGTGCACCACGAAGGTGCCATCGAGATGGCCGACGACGTTCTTGCTGATGGCGAGCACCCCGGTGTGCGCGAGCTGGCGGAGAACATCATCGCCAGCCAAACGGCGGAGATCGAGCTGATGCGCTCGATGCTCAACTCCTAATTCAGCGGACAGGCGCGGCGACCGCGATGGCGGTCGCCGCCCTCTCCGTCACCGTTGCGGGATGCACCTCACCCGCGACGGACGTTCCCATTGCTGAGGAGCCCATCGTGGTGTCGCACGTGCACGCCGTCGATCTTGACCAGCGAACGGGAGCGGTGTACGTGGCGACCCATAACGGAGTTCTGCACGTCGCGGCCGACGGGTCGGTGGAACGTCTCGGCGAGTGGGCAGGCGACGTCATGGGAATGGCGCGACTCGGAGACACGATCTACTTCTCTGGCCACCCAGCGCTCGACGAGAATCTCCCAGCGAACATCGGCGTCTACGAACTCGACCTCGTAGGCGAAGGGTTCGCCCCGATCTCCCTAGTCGGAGACGTGGACTTCCACAGCATGACCATCAAGGAATCACCGGGAGGATCAACACTGGCGGGCATTGACTCGGCGACCGGTCAGGTCATGGTCAGTCGAGACGGAGCGGGAAGCTGGATGACTGGCGCGTCGATTGGCGCCCGCTCACTCAGTTGGGATACCGCCGCCGAGGCACTCTATGCAACGACAGAACAAGGCCTCCTGGTCAGCAGAGACGATGGGATGACCTTCACGCCGGTGAACGAAGCCCCGCTCCTGGTTCTGATTGCGTCGAGCCCAGAAGACGCGTCGACTGATGCGTTCCTCGTCGGAGTCGATGTCGATGGATACATCCACACCAGCACCGATGGCGTGACATGGACATCGATCGGGTTGGCGCCGCCCCTCACGGATGCCCTCTCTGTCGGAAGTGATGGCGCGATCGTTTCGGGAGGGATCAGCGGTGTCAGTCGATCCGATGATGGCGGGGCAACCTGGAACGTGATCGCCTAGTTCTAGCCCACGTGGGGTGCGGTGGTACGCCGTACCCCACGGTCGGGCCTAATCTGCTTCGGCGACACGCTTTAGGGGGTCGGTCGTGGCGCGAGCTCGGATCTCGATGCCACGCCCCCGGAGGGCTTTGAGAATTGTGTGGTTGTCAAACCCCAGGCGTTGACCGACTGCAGCACTCGATAGCCCTTGCTCGTATAGACCGGCGGCGACGGTGATCTGGGCGTCGGTCATCCTGCGCGACGCGTCAACCCCGTGCTTTGTCAGGATGCGGGCGACAGTCGTTCGGGAGACCTGGAACTCCGTAGCAACGGTTCGGATATTGCGGACGGCGAGGTAGCGAGTAATGACGAGCTCGGCTTCGTCTGCTCGTAGTTGCCGAGCCCGCCGACGTGGAGCGCGGCCAGTCGGTTGCTTCTCTCGCGACCTCGACCGGAAGAGCAGCTCCTGGGGTGCGGCGACCCCGGGCGCGGGGTTCGAGTAAACCTGTAGCAGGGGCACAAACCCGCTAAGAATTTCACGACTTAGCGGGTTCTCCATAACCGAATTATTCCTTGCCCACCTGCTTTACTTAATTCAGCCGTAATGCTTGAGAGGCGGGCCTTGATAAAGCTGATTGAAAATAAAAAACTCACTCTCCAGCACACGCCCGGCATGGGAGCTTGGACATATCATCTCCGAATCCCTGGAACCAAGGACCTTGATAGCCGCTGGGGGTTTCTCAAGGTGTCAGGCACAATCGACGGACACAAAATTGGGAAAATAAACCTGGCTCCGCGCAAAGGTGAAGACAAGCCAATCTCCATTAACAAGTCAATTAGGGATGCAATTGGCAAAGCCGGGGGCGAACAGGTGACAGTAACCCTCTATCTACACTGTTGAATTGGCTTGAGTTCCATTCCCAGAGTTTGATGCTCGAGAAGTCTCCAAATGACCCAGACAAGTTAGTTTGATACTTGCTAGGTTTCCATTCAGGAGGATCCCGTATTGGTCTCATCAGACGCAACAACTATCAAGCAATACTTGGCTGAACTTCCTGAGGACAGAAGAAAAGATCTCACCAAACTGGTTAGTTTGGTAAGAAAGAACCTTCCCAAAGGCTATGAAGAAGTGATGGCCTGGGGGATGATCGGTTATCAGGTCCCGATGGAAGTTTCTGGCCCCACCTATAACAATCAACCGATTGGGCCAGTTGCGATAGCGGCCCAAAAGAACCACATCTCCCTTTACTTATTGTCTATTTATGCATCAAAGAAATTAACCGCAGAGTTTCAGAAGAGATGGCTAGCCAGTGGCAAAAAGTTAGACATGGGGAAATCCTGCATTCGATTCAAAACCCTGGAGCAAGCAGATCTGGAAACTATCGCCTGGGCAGTTGGTCTACTTGACCCAATTGAGTTTTCTGAGATGTATCAAAAATCAAGACGCGATTACAAAGCTAAGAAGAACTAACTACTTCTAGCTTTTAGTTTTGCGAAGCACATTACCTAGGTAGCCGGCGACTAACAGCGCAGCGGCTGGGTAGAGCAGAGCCACCGGCAGTGTTGTCACCTCAGAAATAAAGCCAGTGATAGTTGGACCCACAAAATATCCTGCAATTGAAATCACGCCGATTCTGGCAATTGCAAGCGATGGCGGGACACCCTCGATTGAAGCAGCACCTGCAATGAATGCCGGGAACATTGGACCAATAGCAAGGCCCGCTGCAAAGAATCCCGCATTCACAAAGAGCATCGCAAGAATCGGCTGAGATTCGTGCAGCAAGATCCCAGCCCAGATACCCATTGCCCAAACAATGGCCCCGCTCATTCCAATGTATTTCACGGTGACGTAGGGGCCATATTTCTCCATGAATCGATCCGCTGTAAAGCGAGAAATGATCATCGCGGCGGCAAAGGATGCAAATACCGTTGCAGTGAGACCAAACGGAACAGCCATGTGCTCAGCTAGGAGAATTCCACCCCAATCCATCGCAGCACCTTCAGCCACAAAACTTCCGAGCGACCCAAAGGCAAAAAGCCAGAGAATTGAAACCTTGCCACCAAACCACGGGAGCTTTGCCTTGGCTCCCTTCTCTCCAATGTGCTCATCTCGCTCCTTTGGAAGTAGTTGCTCTGTCAGCGGGATAAAAATAAGCGGTGCGATTATCGCCATCCCAATTAGATTCCACTGCGGTGAAAGAAAGCTTGCGAAGAAGGCGCCAATCAATGCAGTTCCAAAAGTCCCAATCGACCAGGCTCCATGCAGCGATGCAAGGAACTTTGTTTGCGCTAGCTTCTCTGCCACTACAGCCTGAGAGTTGGCGCCTATGTCCATCGCTGCATAACCAAAACCCATCAGAAATAGCCCAAGCAACAATCCGGGCACTGATAAGAAGGCACCCATCACAAAAATGCCTGCGGGCATGATTATCTGAGAAATTCTCAAAACATTCTTCGAACCAAATCTATGAATCAAGTCACCAGAAATTTGAGCACCAATGACTGCGCCAATAGAAGAAGATGCCAACAACAACCCGAATTGCCCATCGGATAACCCAAGGGAATACTTGATTTCGGGGATTCTTGGAATCCAGGACATTGAGGAAATGCCCATGACCAAAAACATCGCCAGCAGAGAATATCGAACTCTCGAACCCAGCTTGATGTCAGAAGCTTGCATTTGAGTGAAGTCTAAGTTCTTCGCTAGTCAAAAGACCAACGCCCCCAGCTAAAAAGCAGTTGTGTAAGCATTGATGGCTGGTTGACCACCAAGGTGAACATACAAGACCTTGCTTCCTGCTGGGAAGTAACCCTCGCGCACCAAATCAATCAGCGCCGCGATGCTCTTACCTTCATATACGGGATCTGTTATGACACCCTCAGTTCTTCCCAGGTGCCTAATGGCTTCAATGGTTCTTGGCCCAGCAACACCATAGATGTCATCGTGCCAGTGGTCCAGCAGAATGATTTCCTCATCTGCAATCTCACGACCAAGCTCAATGGCAGCCGCAGTCCTTCTGGCGATTCGGGCTATTTGATCCCAGGTTTGCTGCACGGTGGCAGAAGCATCGATTCCAATCACGTCTTTTGCTCTGTTTGAATGAGCAAGACCCGCAATCATTCCACCCTGCGAAGAGCCAGTAACAGAGCAAACAATAAAGTTGTCAAACTTGAATCCCAGTTCTTTTTCCTGGTCCTCTAGTTCAAAGGCCCAGCGCGCAAAGCCGTTACCACCAAGCGGGTGGTCGCTGGCACCAGCAGGAATGGCATAAGGCTTACCACCGCGGTCTTTCACATCTTGGATTGCTTTTTCCCATGATTCTCTAAATCCAATATCAAACCCTGCTGGATCAAGCCTGACTTCAGCGCCCATGATTCTGGAAAGAAGAATGTTTCCAGTCTTTTCGTAGTTGACCTCATCCCAATCAACCCAGTGCTCCTGCACCAAAACTGCTTTCAGTCCAAGTTTCGCTGCAACGGCAGCAACTTGTCTGGTGTGATTGGACTGAACTCCACCAATAGAAACCAATGTGTCGCAACCCTGGTTAATTGCTTCGGCTGCCAGGTATTCAAGCTTTCTGGTTTTGTTTCCACCATATGCAAGCCCGGAATTCAGATCCTCACGCTTTGCCCAAATCTCAACATCACCACCGAGGTCTTCGGTCAGGCGATCCCACTTCTGAACGGGGGATGGACCAATGGTCAGAGGGATTCTTGGGAATGATTCAAGTTTGGCTCTAGACATGGGATAAATGTAGTTGATTGGCCAGCTTTCAAATGGCAATCATCTGCAATCCGTCAGAAAGAGCTGAGGCCATTCGACTAGCATCGAAGGTAAGCAACCTCTAAATAAAAAGGTAATAATGCCAAGCAACACACTTCGGTTCCTGGGAGCAGCAGAGACTGTCACGGGTAGTAAGTACTTGGTTGAATCCGACGGCATGAAGGTTCTTATAGATTGCGGTCTTTTTCAAGGATTCAAAAACCTAAGGCTGAGAAATTGGGAGCCCTTCCCGGTGCCACCGGAGTCAATCGATGTGATTCTCATCACCCACGCTCACCTTGACCATTCGGGCTATGTTCCCGCAATAGTGAAGTCCGGATTCAAGGGCAAAATCCTCATGACTGCTGGCACCTTTGAACTGTGCAAGATTCTCTGGGCGGATAGCGCAAAGATTTTTGAAGAAGATACCGAAAGAGCCAATCGCAAGGGCTATACCAAGCACAAGCCCGCTAAGACACTGTTCGGCCTAGAAGATGTTGAACGGGCCTTGAGCAGAGTTCAGGTAGTTGAGTTCAACAAAGAAATTCAACTCAAAAATAATGTGACTGCGAAGTTCATCCATGCCGGCCACATTCTTGGTGCCTCTCAAATTCTGCTAACTGTCGGCAGCAAATCAATTCACTTCACCGGGGACCTGGGTCGCCAGCGCGACCCCCTAATGATGTCTCCTCAAGATTTCCCCGGGGCAGACATTTTGGTTTGTGAGTCGACCTATGGAGACTCTCTGCATTCCATGGAAGATCCAGAAGATCAATTGCAGGAGATTCTAAGCAAGGTGATTGATCGTGGCGGGACAGCTGTCATTCCAGCATTTGCGGTTGGCAGAACGCAGTCTCTAATGCTTCACATCTGGCGGCTGATTCAAAAGGGAAGAATTCCGAATGTTCCCGTCTATCTCAACAGCCCCATGGCAACCAGCGTTTCCTCGCTTTATCACCAGCACCAAGAGGAACACCGAATTGATGCATCAGAGTTTGAACAAATGTATAAGTCAGTTCGCATCGTTAGAGATGTCGAGCAATCCAAGGCTCTGAATGAGAATGAAGAACCAAAGATAATCATCGCGGCCAGTGGAATGATGACAGGCGGCAGGATTCTGCACCACGTTGCCAAATTCGGCACCAGCTCAAAGAATGCAATTTTGTTCAGCGGCTATCAGGCGGGCGGAACCAGAGGAAGACTGCTGCTAGAGGGTGCCAAGTCAATCCGAATCTTCAAGAAAGACGTTCCAATCCACGCAGAAATCTATTCACTGGATTCGCTCTCTGCTCACATGGACAGCTCGGAGATTTTGAACTGGCTCAAGACTTCAACGAAGATCCCAAGCATTACCTACCTAACTCACGGCGAACCGGCAGCTGCCGATCGTCTTCGCTTTTTGATAAGTGACCAGTTGGGATGGCAGGTAAAAGTCGCAACTTACTCTGACGTTGTTGACATCGATAACCTGCGCTAGTTGCCAGGTCTAAGGTGCCAATGTGCACTCAGGCTAAGTGTCAGCGGGAGCAGCCAATCGAAACCCAACGCTTCGCACAACCGATATGACGTTCGGCCCTCCGGCTTCGCGGATCTTCTTCCTAAGTCTCGAGGCATGAGAGTCAACCAGATGGTCTGACTTATATCCCCGGAAGGACCCAATGGTTTGCAGGATTTGCTCTCTGGAAAAGATGCGCTCTGGGTTTGCCAAAAGCAGTTGAAGGAATTGGTATTCAGCATTGGTGAGCATCACCTGTTTGCCAGCGACCTTGAAGCTGTGTTGGCTGAGATCCATTTCAAGTGGTCCCCAGGTCAGAACATTAGCTCGCGGCGCTCGCTGGGTTTCCCCGCGCTTCATCTGCTGTGTGATTCGAGAAGTAAGGATTCTCTCCACGATGGGCTTTGTGACATAGTCATCAGCTCCGGCAGCTAACACCATCTCTTCATCGACAACCTCATCGCGCTGAGTCAGCATGATGATGGGAACAGTTGATTCAGCACGAATAGATCTGCAAAGCTGCATGCTTTCCAGTTGAGAGTGCCCCAGGTGAATCAAGACAATGCTGTAGTCGCGTAGCGGAAATAGCTCCTGTGCCTCTTGCTTGGTGGCGGCATCGTAGACAACCAGACCAAGCGTTTCTAGCTGCAAGCGAATGTTTAGGCGATCTTCTGCGTCGTCTTCAATCAGAAGTGCGTTGGGTCTGTCGTCTGTCATCATGATTTAGCCGTGATAAGACTTTGAGGAAATTGTGAATTGTTCGCCAAATTCTCGCAACACTAAGAAGTTACGGTTCAACTATGACCGACCTTTCAAATGAAGCAGGGGTAACTCAAGTTGAGCAACTACTCTCCGTCGATAAGACTAGTCCCGTATCTGGTGACCCAGCAGAGGCTGCGGAGGAAACATCCACAGAAGCAATCAAGAACAACCGATCAAATGCCAGAGCGAACCTACTTGCAACCATCTTGGCCATAATCGCCATCATTATTGCTCTTTGGGCACTAACCACTGTTATTGCGGGAACCGATGCAACTGCTGGTAACGGCAGCAATACTTCAATCTCTCAAACTGGCGCGCCTGGTGCGCAAGGTGAATCGGGCTTGGCTGGCAGTGATGGAGCACCTGGCGTGACAGGGCAAACAGGAATTCAAGGTGACAGAGGTCCAGCAGGTTTACAAGGTCCTCAAGGCATCCAAGGTGAAACAGGCCTCACCGGTCCGATAGGACCAGCAGGTTCTGATGGGGCTTCTGGTGCAAACGGAACGAATGGTGCAACGGGATCGCAAGGCCCCGCTGGAGCAACCGGATCACAAGGTGCTACCGGTCCTGCAGGAGCAACAGGATCTGCGGGACTTGCAGGTGCTGATGGTGCCCCAGGTCCGGCTGGTGCCCCAGGTCCGGCTGGTGCTCAGGGTCCGGCTGGTGCTCAGGGTCCTGCAGGAACCAATGGAACAGGCATGGCGGTAGGCGATGTTTGTGTCTTCATTGACCACCACGGTGTTGAACTTTTTGGCACTGTGCAGTGGCAACAAAATGGTGCAAACATTCAACTGCAGTGCGTGGTTGGTTAGAACTTAGTTTCTAGGCATTGGAAGAATTGCTGAGAAGCTACCGGAGGCAGTTCCAGTGAGCGACCAGTTCTTGGTTAGTTTTGTAATCATTCAAAGCCCAGACCCGGTGGAAAGTCAACCGACATCACCTTTCCCGTTTTTCCGGCCACGATTGGAAGGTCCCCCTCGGGATTTAAAATGGCCATCAGCCA